>Ga0153955_100091_pt1 | contig 64983 bp, 78 predicted proteins | sample TSFL039MetaG_FD_104744 | JGI IMG/M metagenome (GOLD analysis project Ga0153955, IMG submission 104744) | Attine ant fungus gardens microbial communities from Florida, USA - TSFL039 MetaG | ecosystem: Host-associated > Fungi > Mycelium > Unclassified | place: USA: Florida, Wekiwa Springs...
GCGGTAGAATCTGAACCGAGAGTTATTCTAAATCAATCGATGCGAGAACCAAAGGACATGATGATCATGCAACACTCCTCAAACACTTCCTGGAAAAACATTGGCTGTATAATGCAAAACCCAAGAGACAACCATCGTATTCGGACAGTGGTGATCGATGAGATCCTCTGCAAATTATGCAACCTTATACAGGATAATGACCAAGTGAGAACGAACCTAACAGAACATAAAGGAATATGCAATCGCATTATAGATATAACAAAGAACAAAAGATGGCCGAATTTGGTTTCCGGTACCTTTTCAAATTCTTTCTTGAAATTATGATTCCCAAATGACTTTGGCTACTTGGCCCATTTGACGAATGTGCTCGCTTTTAATCGCCGAAATACGTGGATGACGGTCCCTTTGAACTGATTTGTGAACCGGAATCAAGTAGTGGGTTTCAGAGGATTTTCAAACGAAGAAGAAAAGATTGACTATAGCAATCAATGAGACACCCCGAAACCACCAAATGACAGCATCCACAAGCTCGACCCTGAACGAGGACACATTCGTCTTCGATTCTGGCGCGCATAACACGCAGAGGCGCTGCTACTTCCTTTTTGAGATGCAACTCCTTTTCGCTCTGTACAGAAATATGGTCAGTACGCCAATTTCGTGTGCGTGTAAGAGAATCCACGAACCTTCGTAAACACGAAACAACCCAACAGTGCAATGCACTACTCGTTGCCTGCACTGATCCCACATACTACGCGACCTTTAAAATCAACAATATCGGCGGAATTTGTAGATTGAGTCATCGAAGAACACATTACGACATTTGAGTTCTTCAAGCTGATGTCCTAAGTTTTCGAATTTATCTCGATGGGCCCGTTTCCTATAAGCCGTAAAGGTAAGGGAGCTGGGGAGAAGTATGAAGCGGACTGAAAAACATTTTATCTTCCATGAGAGAAATTTTCTGACGCTCAATAAGACTCCTGCAGAAAAACCAATGTGGGACATATCTTGACTAATTTGTCATCTTTATTGCCCATATATTGGGATCCAGCAGCACAATACGAAAAATCGACTTTCAACCTCCAGTACGCTTGTCCAGAGGTGTTCCTGCGCAATGTCTTGACGCAAATACTTGGGAACAACAAGCCGAAGGTGGTTGATACTGTTAATGGTTGAAAGTAGAACTGGGACAATTACCAGTTGGCCGTTCTGTTTGGTAAGGCAAGGCTTAACGGTAGTGATCTTTGAATGATCTGAAGAGGGAGTGCTGGCTTTGGCAACGTTTAGAAGGACATCGATTATATACTGCATGGAGGGTCGGACAGCTTCGGGTATCGGCCAGTTCTGGGAGCGCATAAGATGAACTAGACAATGTGCTGGGAGCAGCACAGTCCGCGTGCCTTCGGTGGTAAGTGTTTTTGGAAATCGATGACAACACCCCACCCAAAGTCTGAATTCCGATACTTGATCGATCATCCAGGAAGGAGGAAGGGGAGAGAGTAAAATGAATGGGTGATGACCTTTCGAAAGTCGACCGTTAGCTGTCCAACTATCGGCGATATCCCTGCGACGCGTTCTTCGTCCGGGATCTCAATTTCATTTATGTCCTCTTCTAACATGAGCTCTGTGCACGGCTGTAAACGTATCGACATGTGAAAAAAATCTGCCATGCACACCTTTTGTTGCGGTATCCCGGCTTTGGAACTGGAAAAAATTTCAAGCAGAAGCTCGGGACCGATGCCTCCGACTTTCATCAAGTTTATGTTGTACCCAAGACGGAAAGTCGAGTTAATCAGCTCCGCCTTTCATCGTAGTTTTCGCTGCTACAGGTTCAAGCTTTTCGTCCACTAACATAATCACAACCTCCGATCGTCCAGACCACATCTAGTCGACATCCAGATATACTCTCCCAAAGCAGGTTACGAAACTCCTTTCCGTCAACCTTCCTCGCTACAGTGAAGGCAACAGTCTTTGCTGGCATGTTCAAACGTTTCCGTGGCCAAGAGAACTTTGATCAGACCTTCTTGGAATAAAATCTCGATGACTTCTTTGAGAATGGAGACCGCCACGATGCACACCAATACTACGTCGAAGGAGAGGAAGAAGATTTGTGATTCGAGGAAGCTGACGATCTTCTGCGAGATTGATGATCGCGTTCCTGATGATATTGGTGACAAGATCTTGTTTATCAGGATAATTCAGACATGCTCATTGCCAGTATTTCACATCCGCCTTTCCTGAATGCGAAGACGATGATTTTTGAGCATAATCGTTTTGATTATTTGAGTTTCGTCGGATGGCAGGGGGATTAGAAGGTGTGATTTTCGAGCTAACCTTGATTCTGAAGTATATATTTTCCCCTTCCTTTGCCTCGGAAATCACCTTTTTCGTTCTGTTTCGTTTGCAACAAGAGGAATACTATCTCCACCGGAACGGAATAAGTAGTGTTGCAATGGAATGAGCCGAAGGTCGGTATAGAAGATTGATTATGCGATTTGCATATCCATTCCGCAAATTGCATGGCATCGGGTATTGTCGCTGATAGGAAGGCATAACGTACAGTGTGCGGAAGAAGAATAATTATCTCTTCCCGAACCATCCCACGATCAACACGGCGCGTGAAGTAGATTTCGTCGAAGACGGCCTAATCCCCTTCACGCATGATTTCTGAACCACGATATAGCATCGAACGCAAGAAGTTAAGATGAGTATTAAATCTCTTGCAGGCAGCTCCCAGTAATCTCTGTTGCCATCATCATGTCGCCAGGGGTTGATGGTCACATCTCCAAGCTCTGCCAGCATTTCATGATACTTCTGATTGCTCAATGCCTGAAAAAGAAATAAGTTCATCAAGTTTCCGACCCTCAAGCAAAATGAGAACCTTGATGGGGCTTGTGTAAATGACTTTCTATTTGAAGACATTGAGCAATCAGCTATAACAGTCTTTCCTGCATTCGTGTATGCCGAAACAAGCATACTGTCGTCACATTGTATAGCATAGACAAAAACCTTCTGGAAAGGACCTAATTCAAACTCCCCATCAGATTCTGCGGGTGGAACATGTTGAGATGTTGGAGTATAGTGGTGACCGACATCGTCTACTAGAGTAATTGACATTAAATGGGACTGGTGGCGCAGCTCCAAACGTGATCCTACCTCAATAGTGGTTCCAGTCAAACCAGCGCCTGCATCACCTGGCTTCAAAGTCATCCAGGACTGCAGGGCCAAGTACCTCAGTCATGCTCTCTTGGTAGCATTGGTCACGAGCTCTATGTCGACGAGGTGGTCGACATTCTGTTTTGGAGGTCGGAGCTTTGGACTTTGGGCTTTCCTTTGAAAACTGGACATGGGTGTGGATGGCCGGCCGCTGTTTTGTTTTCCCTGTTCTGTGGTATGTTGGAAAACAAGGCCTTCATCATTATTGTCTGAAGGGGTGTCCAGAAAAGAGAAAAGGTCGTTGGCACTCATTAGAAAAATCGAGAACAGAATACGATAATTTTCAGAGCGGCCAACTTGCCGAGAGCGACAGACATAACTATAAACACGAACATGGATATATACAACAGGAAACAAGCTCTAATCAGTCATCCAGCAAAGTCATAGCCATCAACCGGAATGGGATTACACATAATAACAGACCTTCCACTTGAGTTTGAATACCAAAGATTCCAAAAGTCACATCGAATTCAAGTTCTAGCTACGCTCTACACACAAAACGCACTCAGAAGTCGTCACTCAAAAACTAAAGACTACAAAATACAAAAAAATCACATGTTTATATGTACAGAGGTTACCACATAAAAAGCTACCAAATCAAACGAGGCCGGCAGCTTGAGCACCAATGTTATGCCTGAATGCAAGGGCCTCAGCAGCAGACTTGACTTTGAGTGGCTTGATAGGTTGATTCCAGCCAATTGCCTTAGCAATGCCATTGCCAAGGTCTTCGTGAACAGTGTAGAAGACAGATACTAAAAAAGAATATATTTTAAAACAACTCTATTAGAAGTTTCAGAGATAACCTACATTGTCTAGCCTTGACCTCATTGCTCTTGACTTGTCCAAAATGACCGGAGACATTACTGATGTAGGTTTTGCGCTGATCATCGTTCCAGACCTTCTGCCAAAGAGCTCGAGGTTGCTCAAAGTCAACTAGACCAGAAGTTAACATTAATCTACATTGATTCAAACAACAACTCACGTTCGGTGATTTCACTCAGATCTCTCCAAGCACCATGAATGAAATTCTCATGCTTACGCTGACGTTCAACGTCACGAACACTCGCATCAATATGACCCTCCCTGCCTTGATAAGACAGGGGAGAGATAGAACTCTGGTAGTTAGGCCTGCTGCCCTGATTGACAAAGGCCATGGCTCCATCACGCTGGAAGTTGGCAACAGGAGCAACGGGAGCATTCACTGGAAGTTGTTGATAGTTGGCACCGAGACGATGACGGTGTGTATCGGGGTAGGAGAAAAGGCGGGATTGGAGGACAGGGTCAGCGGAAGGCTCGATGTACGGGACAAGGTGTGACGGAGAGAAAGCAGCCTAGTAGTAAAAATTGAGAGATGTTTATGAGAAATTTCCCGACCGAGAGGATATGTCAGACTGACCTGTTCAATCTCAGCAAAATAGTTCTGAGGATTCTCGTTAAGGACAAGTTTTCCTATGGGGCGAAGAGGGAACTCTGCGTGAGGCCAGACCTTTGTAAGGTCAAGGATATTGTAGCGGAACTGCTCAGCTTGCTCGGGTGTCATAACTTGCTGATCAAACAAAGAAATTAAGAGAGGTATAGAGGAAAAGTTAATTACTGACAACGTAGACCATCCAAGAGGGGAAATTGCCCGCCTCTATGTCCTCAAAAAGCTGTTGAGTACCATAATCGGGGTTGTCACCAGCCAAGCGAGTTGCAGTAGCATTGTCGAGGGTCTGGATAGAAATAAGAGAGAAAAAAATCAAAAGGGGAACAACACTGACCTTAAAACCACCATCAGCTCGGACGTGAACTTGGACGTATACAAAAGTGCCATCTTTCTTGAGGACCTTGAAGGTATGCCCGGAATAGCCGTGCTGCTTGTAGTAACCGTCAGGAGTTCCGCGATCAGAGAATAGGATCATTATCTGATGAATTGACTCGGGATTTTGACCAAGGTAGTCCTGAAAACGAAACCCAAGATCAACTCCGAAGATAATCGTTGATGTACAGTTATATACTCACCCAAAACATATCAGGATCCTTAAGGTGAGTTTGAGGGTCTCTCTTCTGAGTGTGGATGAAGTGAGGGAACTTGGCAGGGTCTCGGATGAAGAAAACGGGAGTATTATTGAATACCCAATCCCAGTTACCTTCATCAGTCCTGAGCTTGAGAGCGAAACCACGAGGGTCACGAGCAGTATCAGCAGAACCAGATTCTCCACCAACGGTGGAGAAACGAGCTGTGACGCGGACCTTCTTGCCTACACCTTGGAAGAGGGATTGAGAGGTGATATCACTCAGATCGTGAGTGACCTCGAAGTACCCGTGAGCGCCAGCACCCTTGGCATGGACCTACATCGTAGATACTGAATCATGTATACTACGATCTCTATGATCAAAGGCACTTACGACACGTTCTGGAATACGCTCGCGATCGAAGTGAGCAAGAAGATCAATGTGGTGAAAATCTGAACTTGATCAGATCCAAAAATCAATGAATTTCAAACGGCAGGGATAGGCACCTTGAAGGAGGAGGGGGCCGTGGAGACCAGCCCTCTGAGCAGCATAAGGTTCATTGACAGGCGCACCATTAGAGGTCGTATAGGTAGCACCGTCCTTGGAATCAAATACAGCTTGAGCAGGCATGATGCTTTATCCAAGTCCAGGGAAATGGAAGACTGAGAGAAGGGATGCATTCGACCATTACACTTATATACGCCCACATGTGATCCATTATCAAGATTTGTCTTGGTAATAGAGCTTTTCTCATTGGTTGATGCTGGACACTCGCGCAGTCATGATTGGCGGCAGTAGAAGCTGACTGTAATCATTGCCGTTGGCACAATGGATCGTTGACGAAATAAGAAAATAGACCATGATCCTGGGGGATATCCTATTGAAATGTTTTGGGAGCGGCTGAATCATGAACAGGTCTTGTTCCCACCTATTGGTTCGTATTGCTACCCGCACAGTGACAGTCACTCTAGCTTTTTATGGAATGGTCAGCTGAGAGGAACAAGCGTACCATAACGATCACATCTCAGAGTAGAAATTGCACCATAGAGCGTGATACATGTCTCATCAACACTAATGATTTATGATTTCAGCGAGACGTCTTTTCAGGTCCTAGAGGTCTAGACGCAAAGATTGCAAAACAAGATAACTTGTTCACGGAATGTTCGTAAAGCCCGAACATTAAGATCATTAGACGGGAGAAGTTTCACTCGGGTCCATGTCACTCCAAAAGTTAACAATCATCTAGATTGATGGCCCATTCTCGGTATATCCCGAATAACTGGCTAGCTAAATTGTGCCGAGCGCGGCAAGGAAACCTTGTTGGAGTATTAACCAGATCATATCCAAGACCGTCACTAGCAGCAATGGCACAAAAAGGTACGTTTCATCTTTTCTTTCGCAGGGAGCAAAATACTAATCTTATCAAACTCATTCTCCTTTTGCACTCAACAACTACAGCGGGAGCATCTGGCGCAAAATTCCGCGTCACCAGCGCCCTTCCGACTGGCGCCGTCCTGAACTGTGCAGACAACAGCGGCGCCAAAACCCTTTACATCATTGAACCCTTTCGTTCCGGTTCCCATCTGAACAGACTGCCTTCTGCTAGTGTTGGTGAAATGGTTGTCGCATCAGTGAAGAAAGGAAAGCCTGAGCTGAGGAAGAAAAGTGAGTGGTTTATCTCTCTATCAACTACGATGGCAACGACAATGGTCGTAGTGAGTGCTACATGAACATTGTCTATCAGACGTAGATCAAGATTTGGGGTTGGGATCCAGCGACCTGGATACCATTTGCGTTAATTCGGACGCTGACTATGTTTGTAGCCATGCCTGTTGTTGTTCTACGCCAGCGGAAATCCTGGCGCCGGAAAGAGGGTACTAATGTTCGGTTCGAGGTGAGTTGTTAAATGCTTATCAGATATATACCTGATCAGTCGATGTAGGACAATGCAGGTGTGATTGTCAACCCTAAAGGTGAAATGAAGGGTTCGGCAATTTCAGGTCCCGTTGCAAAAGAATGTGTATGTCTCTTCATTATATCTTGGTCATTATCACTTCTCTGAGAGATCTTCAGGCTGATCTATGGCCACGTATTGCCTCGAATGCAGGCACAGTCGTTTGAACCATGGAACTGAATCTTCAATTCGCACTTGTTTTTTTGGCATTACAAATTTACAAATATGATGCATAACGAAGAGATACTATAAGATTACTAAAATCATGAGCCTGACTTTAGACTTGTTGGCTTGTCTTTGTCTTTTGGTTTGATCTTCACACCAAGTAGCTTGACCTTAGGTTTATTTGAGAGCTTTGTAGTCGCAGATGAGAGCGGGGGAGAGGTCAGCGCAGATGGAGTTCTGAATTCAAGCAGTGAAGGTGGCGACTCATCTGGCGGAACAGACCAAGAACCTTGTGTCCGTTTCAATTTCAGGTCTTGTTGTGCAGGTTGTGACTGCGGTTCAATTTGGGGTTTATGAGGCAAAGAGGGATGAAGAAGTCGAGGATTTTTTGATGTGGTTTCTGTGGAGTTTTGTAACTGGCACAGCTTTGCCTCCATTTGAGCAATTTTCGTGGCAGTCCTGGGACAGGAAGCAGACACTGCTCAACCCAGATACCCTTGTAAAAATGTGAGTGAACATACCCCAAAGGCCGAGATGGTCCGCTCTTGAGCAGACTGAGTGTTGTGGGTCGTCCAATTTCCATCATAGCCCTCCTGCTTTTGCCGGCGGTGGAATCGAGGGGCGCGTGGTGGGCATATGTGACGACGGTCTTGCGGCCTCGGAGTAACTTGTCGTGGGCCATTGACATGGCTTTCTGAGCTTCCTAGTGAGGTAGGCGCGGTCGGTCAGTCACTGTGATTTCAGACCAGACATTCCACTATAGATCCAAGGTGTTTCACAGAGCTCCACTTCAAGATGCACATTCAACTGGACATCCCTAGAGCCGCTCCGGACTGTCCATCGGTGACGATAATTCATTGACAACAGTCCGTTTGAGCACATAATGCAATTAAACCGGAAAAGCAAATCCACCAATGAGTAATGGAATTCTTTCGACAACACAAAACAAAGGAGAACAGAAAGAGAAAAGGTAGAGGTGACTTACATCCTCATCTGTATATTTAAGAAACGCATAGCCTCGTGGTTTGCCTTTCAGAGGTCCCGATTTGTGGAAGAGATAGTCAACACTCGTGATTTTGCCAAACTTGGAAAACACTTGTACGAGGGTATACCTTGACGAAAATGGCATTTATGAATTTTGGTACGATTCGTGTGGTAGGAAATTGGGGGGAGGCGCACTCGTCAACAGAAGGATGGAGATTCCCGACATATATCCTGTCCTTGAATAGTGGAGAAGGCAGTGGTTGGGAAGATGATTCTCGGCGGGATGAATCACCGTCAGCATTGAGGGAAGGATACGAGAGGTGCCCATGCGAAGAGTCGACGACTTGGATTGCCGACACTGGGGATGCCCCTGTGATGAAATGATCCAGAGTCTCGTCGCTGTTCGAGTTCATGCAGGTCCGGTTGGCGTGATCGCAGGTGAATTGATGGATTACATATTATGAAATAAAACTCCATATCTTTGTCATTTCCATCCGCTGAGGGTCTAATGCCATTTCCATTCGCTGAGGGTCTAATGCAGCATTGGTGACGTTCGTCATCAAGGCCCATCACCTTTTGGCAACTTCTGTTGGAATGAAATAACGTACACCTGACCCAGTCTGTGACGTCGTTCCATTATCCTCTTGTAGCGTTTTACTTTATATCCAGCCATTGATATACTTGAATATTCCGGATCTCATTCTCCATCTATCCCGTACAAGTTGCTGTCAGAACTTTGTGCAGTCTGCTGGACAGTCATATAGGCTACTTAAGGCAATACAATATAATAGTCCAGCCGAGGCAAGGGACTGAAAATCCAAGAAGGCAAGGTAAGGTCCCTGCTGCGTAAGTCTAGTATCTGTATTAGGTATAAGAGATATTTTGTGCGTTGCTGTTCATAATCATTCATCTGGTTCCCATAATTGATGGATCTCATTGGAAAGGGTTGATTTTTAGGAACTTCAGAGGCAACCCCCAACAAGCTTTTTCCTTTTCGTGCTTCTTAGTAGTCGTTGCTTGGATGAACCATTATTATGAAATGCTCGGTCGATGATCGCTTTAACCTTTCAAGCCGTCAAGTCTGAACCACCAACGATATACAGACAACATATAAGTTTACTACTTGCTATAACCAAAGCTAGGGCAGCGAGTAAGATCAGACCAGCAATGAGTAATACACACGGCTCAATCAAAAAGAAAAAAAAGGTGAATCATCCGATGGTCAAGGATATCAAAGTCAGGAGCAGAAAAAAACTGGGGATCAGAGAAGAACAAGGAGCGCACAATAACGGACGCCCATCATGTTGTTTAGCCATTCACCTCATCTCATGACACTGGGATAAGTGATACTTTCGCTGAGATGTTCATTTGCGGGGTTGTATGTGAAGCCTCTAAACTGATCCTGCACAGTCTCAGACAATGCAGAATCGGTGACGACGGAATCTTGAGCCTCTTCACTTGTGAAATCAGTATCGAAGTTGGCAACATCGAGGACAGATTCCTGATGGTAGCATCAGCATCAGCGGCAGGAAACTAATTGGATTAATCTGACTCACGACACTTGGCTTGAATGGTGGCTGGATCTTCTTGGCGAGAAGGCTATGCCGATCATTGAATGAACAGACATCCATAATTGTAGAACTACAGACATACCGATCCCAGCGGATATGATGAGAAAAGAATGGGTGCCGTTTAATCTCTTCGCTTCCATTTGCGCCCAGGCGTTTCAAAGGATCACGATGGAGCAGACCACTCATCACGCTCATAGCCTCAGGAGGCATACTCGAAGGAAATTGGAGTGGATCGGTTAGAATGCGTTGGTACATTGTGTTCACGTTCTCGTCGTAAAACGGAGGAAGACCCGTCTTGATAAAGAAACGCGCTCAGTATCAATATACCGAGAAATCAGGAGACTGACCATCATCTCATATAGAAGTACACCAAGAGTCCACCAATCGACAGTCTTTGTATAACCTTGACTTTCCAATAGCTCAGGTGCGATATACTCGGGAGTACCACAGAAAGCTGTTAGGTGGTTCGGAAGGCGATCATGATTCAATGCACAGAGGCGTACTGTTCGTCTTTTCGGATTCAGACATATTAAGCTTGCAGAGACCTACAACTCCAGCACTGAGAACGTCTTAGCAATACTGAAAAAGGAGCTTACCGAAGTCGCATAGAGCGATATGTCCCGTATAGTCAAGCAGAATGTTCTCGGGTTTCAAGTCACTAAAAGTATTTAAGAAAGCGTTCAGATGGAAGAGATGTGTCATACCGATAGACGACATTGAAACCATGAAGATGTTCCAAAGCACAGAGCAGCTCAGCTGCATAGAAACGACTCCGATGTTGATCAAATTTTCCCTCACGTTGAAGGTGATAAAAGAGTTCACCGCCATTAACTAGAGAAGAGTTAGATTGTGGAACTATGGAGCTAAACGGGTAAGATATGACTGACTAAAAGACATCACAAGATAGAGTTTGTCGGGTGTTTGGAATGAGAATTTGAGGGGAACAATGAAAGGGTTATTGACGAGGGCGAGGACTGTACGTTCAGCAAGAATATGTGTAATTTCTCCCGGTCGTTGGGCGATATGTGCTTTGCGGATTGTTTTGAGGGCATAAATACGTTGCGTATCCTTCTTCCTCACTTGCATAACTTTGCCGAAACTACCCTTGCCTATAACCTTCAACAGGTCGAATACTTCAATCGTCAACGAATCATTGCGACTGGGTTTGAAGTCGATTTTAAGATGGAAAGAACCTGCCCCGGCTGTAGCCGTATACCATTGGTCGGATGCGTGCTACGACGTTCCGAACATTAAACAAACATGATAACTATTGGGAAGACTCACATGGCCGTCGAGCATGGGCGTCAGGTCTACGCGCGCCATAAGCAAATCATTACCCATGTCATCTTGACCTTGGGCTACAGCGGTTCGTAGATAGGATGACACGGAGATGTTAGAAGTACGGGAAACATCACTAATGTAGTGTCAGGCACCCAAATGCGACATAAAGGCTGATAGAACGCACAACTGGGCACGGTAGTTCCATATGGGGTTGGAGAGATCACCCCCGAGAGCGTCGATCAGGATCTCATTCTTATCGAACTCGAGGACCACATAGGGCAGCCACCAGAAGCGCTTACGTTGTAAACTCTCCCTGTTCCCAACTAGGTTTCGTGGTGCATTTTCCAATGCACGTGCTATTCCTTCGGGAAGAGGGACAGAGGGTGGTAGGGCAAGTCCTCTGCCTGATGTACCATCCGGGATGAACAAGCCATGTTGGGTCGTAGAAAGGCATGTTGCTCACCGGAAAAAATGCGAATAGTGAGCATTCCAGACCTGAATTGGTCAGATCCATGGAGGGGCTTGGGAGTGGTTGGACGGTCGGGTATGGGAGTAATTGATCTGGAAAGAATGCCATTCTCCTTGGCTTCTGGGGGATATGAGAGCCCATAGGTAGGGATCAAAGGGCACAACGCACTCTTCATTGGCAGTCTCCAGGACATGATGGTGGTATAAGATCAAGAGTGTATACTACGAGCATCATGATTCTTGTATCATATTACATAGCCAAGCCCTCTTGATCGCATTACCTCCTTCCCAATTCTGCACCCGCCCGGCGACACTCGGCCTGAAAATACTCAAACACCCCGGTCGAAATATTTTTGGCGACGTTCTGTACATGCTTCTGAGCGATCGGTCAATGAGAATACCCACGTATACTTACTCGGATAATGATGAACGGGTCTATCAGGCAGAATGTGTCAGAATCCCAACGCTGCAAAGCCTTTGGGTCATATGGTTGGCCTCCAGGCAGGCGGAATGATTCAAGGAATTTATCGGGGATTCGTGGATCATCATATTCCTCCAGATCCAGATCCCCGCATTCCTGAGTGCCTATTAACTCTGGAACCCCAGTTCCCTGCAGCATCTCGTCAACTTCCATCTGAGATTGAAGTCTTGTTTGAAGTTCCTCTGGCTCTAACTCCAACGATTCTGAAGTGCGAGAAAGAAAGCCCCCAAGTCGAATGTCAACCACTTGGCGGGCAGGATCAAAATCACTCCAAAATCTGGGTCAAAGTTAGCCTTTGCTGAGAGGTCTCTGGAAAGCATACTGAAACCAGTCTCCCAATAATTTCAGCAGCACTACTTCGTCATTTCTGGGCAAAGACGGCAAATTTGAGTGGAAACGAAGGTCGCAGAGCCAAAGGGGTTTTCGATTCCAAAACTGGTGTGGCTTTATGTCGGTTAGATTATCCTGAAGATTGGGCAATAGACGTTGCCTCTATCTCACTCTTCGATCAGCGGATGCTTAATGACACGGTTGACGTCGATACCTCACCTGCATGAAGGCAATCGTCATCAACGCGTAAGCATAACTACTGAAAGTGACAGGTGCTCTTGGTATTTCTGGACTGGGCGCGTTGAGACCAAGTGGCTTTGCCCAGAGCTTGATAGCCTTCAACAGTGGTACAAGATGTGGAGATTGTTGTGCATATCGTTGAATCATGATGGAATTCCAATATCCGGGTTGTTCATTCACGTTAATATCACATTTTATTTCTGTCTTAGGATCCTCAAACTTGACTGACTACCGTTGGTCATTTTGTTAACTCACGAACTGGGAATACGCACTAATTGGGACAGTTGCCGGTATCGCTTTCACTCTGAGAAACCCTCCTTTCCTGAATATACCTGCAAGTGCACTGAGGGATAAACTATCAGGCGTGAACAGCTTCTGGGGTAATGTCAACGAACCCCAGATGGTAAATTTCTGAGAGAAAAATCAGTATGTGAAAATAAACGATTTGGCCAATTACTTGAAGGTTTTGTTTTATTCGTCGGGTCAAATCCAAGCGGTCTTGATTTGTCCTGAACGGTCTTAAGAAAAGGCTTCATAATGTAGGCGTATAAAACTGACAAGGATGATGAGGTCCATGTCGCTCTTCGCTGATGCTGCTCCATACCTTACGGGTCCCCGTCAACATTGGGTCGAAATGCAATGGAATAGAAGACTCACTTTGAGCTGCCGAAAGTATCAACGTGAAAGGAAGAGCCAAATCTTTGACTGATCACACTCCGTATTCGCCAGAGGAGGTTTGTTCGACCTTGCAGTGCCGGGGCACCCCCCTGTCATTCAAGTTAATGAATGATATACAACCCAACGCGTGTGGACACTCACGTCGTCCGGAAGGCCTCGATCTAGGAAGCGCTGAAATTTACTTACATCCTTTCGATTTTTCTTGATTATTTTCTCCAGAGCCTTCTGCACTCGTTCTGCCGCAGGACTCAGATGATACTTGCTGTCCAGGAATTCAATTTTCGGCTTATTCGGTTTTCTCTTAACAGCTCGTGAAGCTTGTCTGAACGCCGATGGCAACATAGGAATTACTTTGTTGAGACGTCACGGGCTACGAATGCTATTTTCATATATTTGGTTAAACTGTGAGTATGTAATACAATATGAAGATACAAATACATGAATAAAAATCTCGGGTCATTTCCGAGGAGAGCCGGGTGATTCAAACCGATTCTGCAGTCGTTCCAGCTCTCTTGTCAGGCTATTGGCAAATTCTCAACGTTCTGCAGGAAGCATTTATGATGACCTACTTGAGGTTTCGCTGTTTATAATCAACAGCCTCTCGTGTTACCCGGCGGTTAGCTGCTTGTAGCTCGTGTTCTTTCGTTTGCTGTGCAAGAAATTAGGTTGATACCTGAGATGAAAACACCTAGAAACATACCACCGTATCTAAAGCATTCCTTAGATCCTGAATGCGAGCCTCATACTCCTTTTTATCCTCTTCAAACTTGGCACGTTGTCGTTCAAGTTCAGATTGTTGGAACTTCACGTCCTTGGCCAGTTTGTCTGCCGAGCGCCCAAGAGCGTTCCTGTCTCGACTACTCTTGTTGAGTTGGTTGGTGAGCTCTTCAATTCGGCCGTCCACTCGTCGCGAAGTTGCAGCAGGTCGTGGTGAGTTAGCATATGACCTCGTCTCAAGGTCCACAATGCGGACATTCAGTTCTTTGACCTGCTTTTCCAACTGTGCCTGTATAACGATGAGTCAACCGGTTTAAGAGGCCCTAGAGCTGTAATAATATACGTTGTGATGATCTAGCGTCGAATTCTCCTTTCTCACTTTTTCAAGCTCGTTGAAGCACTCCGCCGCATAAGCTTCAGCTTTCTTCATTCTGTCCAATGCTTGAGTGACACGATCCCCTTGTTCCTCCAGTGTCCTCTCAAGGTCTTGTTTCTTCAATTGCAATCGTTGGAATTCGGTATCTGACATTGACCGGTTCGTGTCGACGTGATCAATTTTGATGGTCTCCAATTCTGCTTGTAGTGCACGACGAGCTTTTTGAAGTATTGCACGTTCTGCCTCTACATCGTCTAGTACTGCCCGTAATTCGCGAACTTGTTGATGAAGAGCTATGATCTGCGTTTGTTGTTCACCCTGTGCGTGGGTAGACGCCTCGAATGCCTTGGTAAGATCGTGAATCTTGGTGTCCATTCGTTCCTTCTCCTTCTTCCACCCTCCACTATTGTAAACTTCGTCATCGTAGCGAAGCTGAAGCTCGTCAAAGTCAGATCGAATTTTACGATTCTCTTCACGAATGCGGCTCAAACTGTCTCGTTGTGACTGTAGTTCCTCACTCAATTGCGCTAGCTCGGCTGGAGGCTCCCATGTCACACGATAACGAAAATCATTGATGATTGACTTACACTGGTACTTCTTGCGAGTCTGATCAATTGTGAAGTCACGTTCAGAAAGATCTTTCTGATGCTGCTCTCGCTCGTCCTCCAGTTCCTCCTCAAGACGTTTCTGTATGACAGCAAGCTCAGATACTTCACGACGTTCTTCCTCCAACTTGGATTCCATCGATCGCAATTTTTTCTCGGCAGAATGGAAGTTCTTCTTGAATGAATCCACTTCAGACTTGACATCTGCTAATGTTTTCTCCGTAGTCTCAAGGGTACGTCGAGCTAGAAGAAACCTTAGATAAGAAATTTTCAAGGGACCCTAACTTACTATATGCCTCGCCGCGAGCTGCCGTTGCTCTCGCAATTTCGGTGGACTCAAGTCTCTCTAGGTACCCTTGCTCCTTCTGCTGATATGACTCGATGGCAGCCTTGAATTCTGTAATAGTCCTCAATTAGTTGAGATATCCTGATGCGCTGTATTAGCGATCACCTGATGCGGCTGCTGCGGATGTCGTTGACTCGAGTTCATCATCCTGGAGCTTTTTCGCAAGCTGCCGTCTAACATCTGTATCAAGTGTAATCCCGTATCCTCCATCCAATGTGACATAAAGCTTACTGGTAGCTTCGTTCTTAGAATGTTCTAACTGTTCACGTAATTCTGCTACCTCCTTCTGAAGCTGTTTCTTCCCATGAGTAAATTCGCGGATCTGGCCCTTCTGGGTTTCAATCTGGGCTCGAGCATCTCGCTGCTGGACAAGCTAGATGCCGAGGTAAATGAGTATAACTGAGCTATGAGTTTATCGCATTCCTGCTCACCAATGCTTTCTTGGACTCTTCAAGTCTGAGATAACTGTCTCTTTCATTCGCAATGGTTTTTTGGAATTTCGCCCACATGGCCTGGATTCCTTCAACCTGAGCGGTTTCTGCAGTCCTACGTGCATCAGCTTCATCCTTCAATAACTCGTCCAACCTTGTATTCTCCTGGGCCAATCGCGAACGTGTTTGTTGAAGGAAGTTTATAGACCCATCGCTGCTTTCGAGGTCTGCTGTCAGTTCGCGAAGAGATATCTCAAGGTGATGGCGGACTCGGTCAGATGCCGCCATCTGAAGCTCGAGGACTTGTACATGTTGCTTTAATTCCGCAACTTGTTGGTTACTGGAGGCTCGTGCCTGCTGAGCTTCACGGTCGATTACAGGAGAGCTTGGTGCACCAGTAGAAGACCGGCTTTTAGTTGGTGTGTGGTTGGTGAGATCCTTCGGTTCCTGAGCTTCACTCCGCCGAGGTGTCTTGCGGTTCATCTCACTTTCGAGTATACCATCAGCCTTTTTCAGCTCTTTCAGGAGTCGGTTTTGAAAATCTTCATCTCGAGGAGCACCTTGCATGACCAGACGACGAATTTCTGCGTGCTGACGTTCAATGTTTTCTCGGATTCTCGCAACAGTAGATTTATTCATCTCGGTCTCCTCCAACTGTTCTTCTAAGTGTGCTATACGAGTTTCATAATGTCGCTGAGCTTTCGACAGTGAATCGGAGTTGACACTTTCATCAGCTAGTTGTTCTAACTCGCTCTCTAGATTCTCCTTTGCTTTCTGCACAAGAGCCAAATGCTCGGCCAGCTCATGACTCTGGGTTCGGGTGCTCTCAAGCTCTGTACTTAATCGTTGGGCCTCAAGTGCAGCTGTATCACGAGCTTGTCGCTCCTTCTCCACATCAGCTAAAGCACGAGCTGCCCTCTCCTCCTGAAACTTGATATTTTTCTCCTTCTGTCGTAGCTCCAGTCTTTCTTTTTCAGTCTCTCTCGTCAAATCCTCTGCTTCCATCATCAAACGGCCTCGAGTTTTCTCCAATGACCTGATATAACTTTGATTCTTCTGCAACTCGAGCTGAACTTCAGCCAATTGACGATCTGTGACTCGTTTCGCCTCTTCAAGAACATGCACATGCTCAACAATGGTTTTGTCCTGCTTTGACTCAAGCTGTTTGATCTCCCATTCCCGATTTTTAAGATCTTTAAGAGCTTTATTAAGCTCCCGATCAAGTTTGACATTCCTATCCTTGAGCTTGATGACTTCTGCCTTTTGGCCTGAACATATTTTTTCTAGTTCGGCTCGCTTTATCGACTGTGTTTCCAACTCCTTGCGAGTCGCATCGAGCTGACGAACGTGGTTCTCCCTCTCTCGTTGATGTTCAAGAACTACATTTTCGAAGTCTTGATATCGGGATTGGGCAATGCCCAAGTGCCGTTCCAGGTTCTAGGTATAGACTCAACCTCAAAAAAATCAAATATTGGTTATGTCACTTACCTCCTTACTCTTTACAGCCTCAGACAATTGACTGTCAACCTCGATTTGTCTTGTCCTAAATGTCTGTAACTCCGACTCTATAGCCCGTTTTGATTTTTCCAACTCTGCAAGGTCCGCCTTTGTACGTGACAACTGTGACGAAGCCTCGCCCTCCCGACTGAGCAACGAGCTATAGCTAGACTCGAGTAACCGATGTTCCCTAACTGCATTCGTCCTCTCCAATTCAAGCTTGCTTTGTGAATCAAGAGCAAGTCTTCTGGCCTCCGCCAACTCGTGCTTCAGTTCGTTGACCTGATTCCGCAGGTCGACTAATTCAGCCTCCTTGCTCTTCTCGACCTCGTTGCGACGGGTTTCTTCACTGGTTTTGGCTTGAAGTAAGGAACGCAAGTCGTCGAGTTCCTTTTGTAGAGCGTCCCGAGTCGACTGTTCCTGGACATACTCTTTCCTCTCAATTTGGAGTTGAGCTTCAAGGGTCAACTTTTGACTACACAACTCCGCAATCTCATGTTGCCTCTTCCTCTCATCGGCTCGCAAATCTTCGAGATCTCTGGTTATGACTCTGATCTGTTCTTCCTTCTTTGTAATTATGTCTGAGTACTCTGTTGCTGACCGGGTGACTTCTACCAATTGCTCCTTAGTTAAACGAGACTCATCTTCTAGGTGAGACATCCTGTTCTTCAAAGTTTCCCTGCACATCACTGAATGCAAAGTCAAGAGAAAGATAGACAGAACTTACTTTGCTCTCTGTTCGACCTCTAGTTTACTTTCAAACTCCTTTGCATTCAAATCAAGTCTTTCTCTTATATGACTCAAATCCTCCTCTTGTTGTACAGCAATATTCTTCAATTCCTCGCCGACTTTTCGTAGCTCCTCCTGGTTATGCGAGAGAGTATCACACTCCTCACGCGCACTGGTCAACTCTTCCAACAATTCGGTCTCTCTATCCATCCATTCTTTCTGTTCCGCTTCCATGCGGACAAGGTGTTCAGCAGCCTGGTCGAAAGCTTGTTTCAGCGACTCGTACTTCTCCTCGCTCTCCTTCTGCAGCTTCATAGCACGATCAAGCTGAGAGTCGAGTAGATCAAGGTCACTTTGTAACGCGGAAACTTCTTCTTCCAACTCACTTTCACGTCTTTTGCTTCGTTCGAGTAAGGCATCCTTGTCCAAAGCTAACGTCCTTTCCGCTTCCAAAGCCTCCTCAACCTTACGCTTCTCAGACTCCAGGGACATCTTCAGGTTCTCCAGTGCCTCTCGCTCCTTCGAATCCCTCTCAGCCCTTTCTTTGATAAAGGCCAGTTCTGCCTCCTTCTTTCTCAATTCCTCATCACTCCTTGTAGCCGCAAGCAGAGGGCGGACTTTGGTGTAAAGCTGCCACCATGGCCATTCCCTCAACTCGTTATAGACTCTCGCGTTGCGCTGAATAGTTCGTACTGCTATCGCCCTATTCAAAATCTTCTTCATCTGCCTTCTTGTTGTCCATCTTCTCGCCGTGGCTTGAATCCGGGCAAAGATATTAAACAACAGCTTATCTCGGCGCTCTTCCAGTTCCGCAAGAACACCTGCTTTGAAGAAGATCTTGGATGTGCCGATTTTGAATACGTTCTCATCAAGCTCCAGGAAGCTGACCATACGGCGACATGCTTCGCGACTATCGATGTATCCGCAGGGTAAAATTTTAGGAGCTAGAAGTTCGTATCGCTGCCGGAACTCCACAAAGGGGAGTCGATTTGGGTATCCCAAGCGAGCGATTCGAATACCTTCTAGAACACCGTTGCAGCGTAGTTGATCAAGAACTAGGGGCACATCAATATGGTGAGGCTTTTTCAAGTTATTTGGAACTATGCAACGGACGAAATGAGGTTGGGTGGATCGAAGTTGTGTCATGAGACTGGAAAGTTGTTCTCTATGACGCTGTGCAAGGGTTCTGAATGCTCCCTTTTTCAGAGTGCGCTTCTTGCCAGCAGTAAAGGCATTATTAGGCCCACCAGGAGTAAAGGCATCGCTGTATTCTGCAAAGAGAGTCGCGATGTAAGGTTCAGAAGACGCAGCTAGAACACGAGTAAGGTTGTCATTGAGTGGGTCCTTGTTCTTCTCTAGCCATCCCTCTGTTCGATATTCAACCTTAGCCGCGTAATGCTGGATGATGAAACCTTGCTCAAAGCGCGTTCGCTCATACTTGTCCTTTCCTGGACTGTGGTATTCTTCTTCCTCACCGCTGGCCCAAAGAGCGTGTAGTTTGTTGGTGAATGTGTGGTCGGTCGCTTTGGGCATGATGCATTCCTCATCTAAACAACTGAGAATACCAATCACGTTTCCAGTAGACTCTATAAGGTCGATAGTAGGTTGGAGATCCAGGCCAAAATTGACGTAGTCCCATTTGATGTTTTGGCGAGCGTATTCTTCCTGTTCAAGAACGAACATGTGATGGTTGAAGAATTGCTGAAGCTTTTCATTTGTGTAGTTGATCAGAAGCTGTTCGTAACCATTGATCTCGAAAATTTCAAAACCTGCAATATCAAGAACCCCAATAAATGTCGATTTGGATGAGGGACGATCCAAAGCACGATTGATTTGATCGACAAGAGCACCAAAAGACTTCTCATAAAGAGTTTTGCAAAGAGCAGCAAGTTCATCTAGTGCCTGTCGCCGCGTGCGCGCCTGCGTCACCCACTCACGACCGGCGAGAGCTCGAGGTCGAAGGACAGCTCGAGTGAACTCAGCCAGAGGGATACCCAACAAATGACAAGCGCGTTCCGCTTGTGAAGCATCCTGCATCGTTGCGTCATCCGCGCGACTCGTATTGATCACGATATTTCCTATATGTAAAATTGCCGCGACAATTCGGAATAGATCAAATTGCGCTTCTGGCGCGAAACCAACTACATCTAGCGCGACCTTCACACATGTCGGCAGCGGAACTAGAAGGGCACGAGCTGGGCGCACCTTCAATGAACTCCATCCCTCTCTATCGTCGATACCATCAATCTCCCGTCTGCTTTTGTTGAGATATTCATAGTTTTCTACGTTTCCGTCCAGCAGTAACTCATCTGACCTTGTATAGGCAATATTCAGCAACAGGTAACCGAATACGCACCTTTGAGCACACCGCCACCAGTGATCAACTGGTAAAATACGTGGAAATTTCTCTCGGCTTCATTCCTAAACACAACCCGACTCTTTTCCAACAGGTACCAGTCTATATTCGCCCCTGCAATACTACCATCGGGAGCAAATGAGATACGGACGAACTTGCCAAACCGACTCGAATTATTATTCCTTTGCGTCTGAGCATTCCCAAACGCCTCTAAAATTGGATTGGCTTGTAAGACCTGGCGCTCAAGTAGGCCAAGACGCCCCTTTGATGTCAGTGAAGCACCTGTCGTTGATACAGAATTTGAGGAGAAATGTCCCTTTCGCGTGATATTCTTCGATAATCCAACAGAGGGCATGGTAGCTATCGATCCAGTGGTGCTATTCCGTGTGTGAGTGGGCTGCACAGGCTTCGGAGCATCAGTAGCAATTGCCGCAAGGTACTGAATAACTTTCTTCGTACTTTCTGTCTTTCCAGCACCTGATTCACCGCTGCAACCAACATCAATCGGGAATTGGATTAACGATTAGGGACGCACGTAATCAAGATACTCTGATTCTCTCTCTCGTCGCCCATATTAACCCATGCACGTTCTGCGACTGCAAAAATGTGAGGCTGATTGTCATCCCGTCGTCTGTTGCGATATTGTTGGATAATGGCATCAGTGTAGAGAGGGAGATTTTGGTACGGGTTGATGGCGACTAGGAACAAGCCTGAGTATGTCTATCAGGTAGTAATATTAGCATGGTGACATATCTCGACTCGTGGCACACACGTAGATGGCACCTGAATAATATCTTAACCGGAGATTGTGGACAACACTTGCTTCGTTGAGAAATGTTAGATCCGCGATATCCTCGACGCGATCAAATTTTGGCGGATTCATCTTAAACAAAGAGTCAAACGGTACTCTCCTGACCTAGTGCTTATTTAAGACATTGTCGCTTGTCTATGAATGACTACACACCTCCCCTCCTCCTAACTCTACTACTGCAGCCTCTTCATCTTCACTCAGAACCAAGCCAGCGAGATATCCTTCCTTGATATCGGGGACCCAGACCTGTGCAGATTGTCGCGTAACATCCGCAGCAGAAATTATCCGTGAAGCGGCCATGGAAATATGGAGGAATCAAGGCGCGACAGTCTAATGTTTGATCCCGTGACTTACAAGTCCAACTAATTTTGGAAATCCAAAACATATACAGAACAAATACAAAGTTACCAAGTTAGGATAAAAATATAACGAGAGAGAGAGGAGGATATCATGGCCTCAGTTCAACAATCATGGAATCCGGCCAGGGAGTCACCTCTCCCGAGATACTGATATACTCTTCACGTTTTGTCCCGTGCCACGGTTCAACAAATCTACCAAACGTTTGTGAATATAAAGTCGAAATAGTTGTCAAATCTCACTTGGTGAGTTTCCCAGAATCTCCTTCCACTCGCTTCAAGTTCTCTTGGCTCAAAATTGTACCAACTATGACCGGCACGACTCGCTCAAAAAATATGGGCGTCAAGAGACCATCTTCATACGGCGTCATAATCCCGTGCTCGCTGGCTGGAGTATAATCAGGGATCGGTCCAAGAGATTCCTGTTTGACCACTTAGTGGTGAAATTTTAGTATACAGGGCTTAACACACATTAGCTTTCGCAATATCCACAAACACCCAATCCTTGAGCTTGATATTATGAGCAGGGACAGGGACCACTGCAGTGCGATAGACACCGGAAAACTGCATGATGCGTTGGTCAGGATGGTTGGAAGGCAAAAGGGTGACAAACTCACCAGTGGACGGAGACGGAGAGCTTCACGGACATAACGCATAATCATTTGGGAAGAATCCTGCTCGTTTGTACTTCCCTGATGAATCGTCGCAATCTCCGACCTTGCCATCTGATTAGCGTCGTCGAGGAAAAAATCTACTACTTGAACAATGGCTTTAGAGAATAGCACGGCAGTGGGAATAATAGCGTTGAAGATATTGATAGCCAACTCTGCATGAGACACATTGCCGTAAGTAACACAAAGATCCTTCAGGTATTTGGCGGATCCAGACTTCTTCTTGAACCAATCGAGAACATCCAAGGGCTGGACCAATATCAGATCAAACGTTCAAAATCATGTATTCATTGAAAACCAACTTACTGAATGGCTATTAGCATTGTCGAGACTCTTCTCGATGAATTCGACCAGCTCTTTGGCGTGTTTCTGAGACCGGTCCCGAAATTTGAAGTCATTAACGGGAGTTGAATCAATGTAGACGTAGCGTGCGATGTCAGCAAACTTCTCGCGAGTTTTCTGCTCATATAATACTCCTCGAGGTGTACAATCGGATTTGAGCGGAATACCGGTCTAGAATCAAGATTATAAACCAATTTCGAATTACTGGACATTACCTACAATCATTTCACAAATCCAATAGATGGGCAAGAGGTTGATGACGTCTTTGACAATATCAAAGTAGGGAGGGTCGTGAATCTCCATAAGCTTCCTTGTCTTCTCTCTGAAATACTTCGTCCACTCTACATTATCAACAATAGCCTGAGTAACCTTTGCCTGTCTATCCCAGATCTTCTTGTCCTAATAATGGTCATTCAGTCCTCCGCCTAGAAAGATGAAACATGATGGAGTCGCGCACTCGAATTCGCTGCTTCAGGACAAGCTCAACAGTGGACTCCATACGCCGGACAATATTTGAAGTGAAGTGTGAATTCTCAGTAGTCAATACCCTCTTAACACCCTCGTAATCACGGACAACGCGCCAGGTAGGATTTATGACGGGTCGAAGACGCTCAATATTATCAGGTAAATCTTTGAGTCTTTCAGGCCAACAATATTTTTGAATACTTCCACAATTCTTTTTGAGTGCATTTAGCATATTTTCGGGAATGTTGAATGGGAAATGCGCGAGGACTGAACCAGTGGGATAATGGTCCGGCAGTGTCCTGAAGATCAACTTCGTCAATAAACCACCATATGAGCCATCTTCCTTGTCATATTGGCAGTCTTGCCAACCCCAAGCAGTGAGATTGAATGCTATAGTGAAATGCAGGGTAAGTATCATGTTCCTCGACCAAGTATGAAAACTCACGTGTGAAATCAGTGGTGAGGAATCTATCTCCACGGGTGAGGCAGACAGCATCAGCAAGGATAGCTCGAGAGATGGTATATCCTGGGCACAAGCCGGCACCAGGACCTGGCTCTTTGGTTTGCTCCGCTTGTAAACCAACATAAAGCTCAAGCCTCTCAATATTCCTATAGAGCCTTTCCGCAGCCCTCGAAATTTCGGGATTGTCATTCCATTCCGAGAAAGTGGCATATGCTAAGAAAATCCAGTTGGCTAGCAAAGATGAACTGAACAGGAGACACACGCTTTAATCCAATGAACTTCCTGAACTCGTTGAGCTACGGTGGAATCAGTCGGCCAATTTAGGTTAATCTGACACAGAAGAACATACTGAGCACACGCCCCATTCGCGGGATTGCTCAATGCCAAGGATTTCGACGACTCTCATGCATTCAGGAATCCCACGCGCCTTAAAAGCACCAGCCACCTCTTGAGTTGCATTCTGAAGAATCTCTGCGAGGTCTGCATCTCGGAACTTGCCGTCTAAGCGCGTTTTTCTTTTGAAGAAATCAAGCCCAGGTAATAACATCAGCGTCCGACCAACGCTTACCTGCCAAATTCCCATTCAGTAGGTGGAATTCCTTTCCACTTGCCGGTGAAAGTGGAAGCAGCCTCCCTAAAATCTGCGACAGAGGCTATACTAAAACCTGGGCGAGACGCCGCGGCGAGCTCCTTCTCATACCATTGAATGTTCTCTTCTGAGAGAGTTGCGTGCCAACGATAAAGTAAATTAAATTCAGCCGAAACAACGTTGCCTTGGCCTCTGGGTGATATTGAATGGTCTAACTCCCGCATTTCCTGTCGAAGATGGCATCTGTGATGATTCGTATCCAACGGATGTTGGAAATTACCATGAGAGGGTCAAGTCGCCAGTCATACCCATCCCGCACAAGACCGAGAATGGCACCAACATAGTCTGTGTACGAATCAGACAAGCACGTTGCTTAAAGCAGATCGAATATACCACCAAGGATGATCCGCATGAAATATCCACAATTAACAAGACGAGTGCGGTGGAAAATTTCGTCATCCTGCGTTTTCCGTTCTTTATCGTCAAGGAACAAAGGATCCTTGAATTTTCCAGATTCATTTATGTCGAGGAGCTTCTGAGCAATAAACTGAAACAGGTATTGAGCCTAAAAGCAGAAGAAACAGAAACAGGAATACTCATGGTACATTGTGATTACGGTTCAGAAGGATCAGAAGCGCGCAGCTAGCGGGGGGCATCATTAGAAGCCTGATGTCAGCGAAACAATCAGGCTTGAGTTTTCCGCTGCCATCAGCGGCTCGCACTCCGGCAAGTTCTTCTTCCGAGTTCCCATAGAGTACACTGAGGTCGAGATAGCTGCTTGTTTGGTTTATTTTGGGATCACAGATATCTGTTTTGAAAATACTATGGATGACGAGGTCCGCAAAGGAGAAAAACAGGGATGAAATTCCATCGGGATGGGGAACAAACTTGTCGCGCTTTAGAAGAGTGTCAAATATGAGGCCAGGTTGGGGGAGAGAGGTGTTCGGGGTGAGACTTGTTGAAGGACTGGAGCGGGCATAGGGCGATCCTACTTTTCCGAGACCAGGGATGAGAGGATTGTAGTTTGAGCCATCAGGCGCCCGATAAGCGTAATGAACAAGCCCTGGGCTCTGAGGATGAGATGAACAACCAGGTTTCAAATCATGCTGAAGTGGCACCAAAGCTAAGGAAGAAAGAAAACCGGTAGGAGGATGCGGCAGATCTTTGTAAACTACAAAAGGCGGGTCATAAGCGGTTCATATGGTAAGCAAGAGGACACGCACGAAGACTGATTACGACTTGTTGTACTTTCAAGGACAAGGAGAGATGTTTGAAGCGCGCCAATTTAGTCAATATAACCTCCAACTAGGCAACAAGTAATCAGGGGAAGGTGTGGATTCCACGAAGCGGCAACTTACTAATAGTTTGCGGTCGTCAACTGCTTCATCATGCTCAACGAGATCTTTGAATGCCCGCTGGGTTTATCTCAGTACAGGAAAAGAGCAGAGAGATCGTACTTACCAAATCCTCGTAGGTTAATGGTTTGGATAGTATATTTTCGAGCATAAGCAATTGTTTCTCTGTGCTATGTGTCTCTGGCTGAGCGCCGTCCGTATTGAACGGTGCATGAGAGACACTCCAATAATCGGCCTTTTTGGCCAAGGAACGCGCCCAAGTACTGAAGACAGACATGATGGTAACGAAACAGAGGTGAGAGAACAGTTGGTTGCTTATATACTGAGAGAATGCCAACCAAAATTGCAAACAGACTAATTATTAGGTCTGATAGGCGGGTCCGGTCGCACTGCGCAGAGCATTGATTTAACATCATAGCCCCAGTCCATTTCATTGGACCGAGCAAAGCTTACATGCAACTTATATGCACTGTATAACCATGATACTTATCTGCATCTTGATATTCTTGGTGTGATTCAGCTCCACGTTCTGGTCGGATTCTTCACACCAGTGTCTTAGTTCCACCTGACTCTTTTCACACCGGTTGCCACTCGTTATTAATCCACTTCAGACTCCAGTATAAACAAAGTGTACGGTATATAAACACTACATAATAGTACAGCAGCTGTTTTGCTGGAAGGAAGCGTTGAGTCGAACATGAAATAAATTAGTGACATCACGTACTTTCTTTGCAGTCTTGTAGAACGCCTTCGAATGCGCCGAAAGAGATTCGGATCTTTCGACTAGAGTATCAAGCTTCTCGCCGCGCTGTAGGACTGATTCCATCGTCTTATGCTGTGCATCTGTTGGCTTGAGCTCCTCCATTTCTCTGAATAACAACGCTTACCAGGATTATCTTTGTCTCATCAAGTTCCTGTTGTACACGCATAATTGTGTCTGCTTGGCGCGGATCTTGGTACTTTTGTATATACACGCTGATATCTGGGAACGATATTGATCCTGGGTTCTTGAACAAAGATTGGGGTACTTTGGCCGTAAAGTCATCAAGAAGTTTTGTCAACAACGAAAATGCTGGTCTGACAGGATACTCCTGGTCCGTGATCATAACACCTATTTCTTGCGATTAAGAACGCCCATTTTATTTAACATGTTAACTGCCAAATACCAGCGAGCTGCTCAGCTCCCCCACGATTATAAATATGGGCTGTGTATGAACTCTCTTTAACACTCTGCCTCTGACCTTGTGCTGTGCGTTCTACTACCGTTTTTGTGAAGAAATTCATGAACTCGCCAACGGATCCCCGCTGGTAGAATGAGAAACTTGACAGGTCATTGGCAGAACTGAGAGCAGCAGAAGCACCGGAATGTGGAGCAAGAACAACTGAGATAGAGTAAATCTTCATTTGAATTAGAGGACGGTTCTGCAACAGGTAATGAACACTGTTCCTAGCAATGCAATTGAAGCGTTACAGATAATGTGACACACTGTGACTGATTGTGTGATAGTGAGACCTTGTATGGCAAAAAAACACAGATAGGGACAGCTGCAGTCACAATGATGGTATATCAAGACTGGTGTGGTACTTTAACTACCAAACAACTCCTGGTTGCACTTTGCTACTGACACAGTACTCATCTCCATCCTTAAAACGTCACTTAAAGGCTGTTCTGAATTCATTCTTTTCTCAGGTTAATGAGAACTCAGCAGAGTTCTCTATCTATTAAGCTACTACTTATCTAATCTACCACTTATGTGATCTCTAGATTATTGTAACCATTCCTATATTTCTTATAAAATATAAAAGAAAATAAAAGAATGAAAATAGACTGTATGACTGAGGTAGTTCATGACATAGAGATATACAACAAAGATGTTGTATAGCTAGAATGACAAAGGTACAAAGAAGAATATCAGAGGAAAATGAAAGAGAATTGGAAACAATGGAAGAAAAACCCATTCTCAAGATACAATAGGAATCTGTTCTTACAAAAAAGTCAAGACAACAAAAGAAGAAGAAAAGAAGAAGCCAATGAAGAAAAGAAAAAAAGAAGGATAATCGAAGAAGATCAAAAATACCTAGAAAGTTTGGAGTACAAAGAAGAGATAGTGGAAAAATAAAATAAAGAAGACAAAATAGATAATCTATGGGACCTATACAATGAGCTTTAAAGAAGTTCTCAGAATAAGAACTCTTGAGAGAGAAATAGTGTTATAAATTACTATCTGAAGCACTTAGCCAATGTGGCTAATATTTAGTTTTTAGATACATGGGAAAATATCACTAAGATAAGATATAGAAAACTTAGTGACTTAAAGAGAATGCACAGTAATAAGTAAATATGCACAAATATAAAAATAGTATGAAATATTACTAGAAACTCTTAATAAGTTTTCTTTGTCAAACTCTGACTCAGAGTGGGTTAAGATCTAGATCAATTTGGTCAACATCTAAAGCCTTATAATTCTTTTTTATATTCTTTGATTGCTTTCTTTGTATTCTTCAGGTTTTCTTTCTTTTTCTATATATTTTCTTGATACCCATATTTATCCATACTTCTCTGAGAGGCTTAAATATTTATTTCACTTCTCTCTGCTGCTTTCCCTATACTACCCTCTGATTAGCAGTTCCTGTTACTTTTCTTATTTCTACTTTTTTTTCCAGATTAGTGATTCCAGCCTTTCCCTTTTGGACCCTAGACACTGATTATTCCATTTCTCCTTTCCAATTCTACCAAGGGGTGTAATGACAAGTCTAGTTGAAACAACTGTCTTATCATACTTGATATTTATAAGAGAATGAAGAGAACTCGATGAAGTTTCTTTGTGAATTGCTCTACCTACTTATACACAAATATTATTTGTCTATATATATGTTTAAGTAATTTCCTATAATCTTTCTAGAAGGTTCCATCATATGGCCTATTATATAATCTCTATCTTATCTGATCTTATCTCTTATTCTATTTTTAGCACCCTTTGTCTAATCTATCAGAGAAGAGTTCCTGTTCTTCCCATTTCTCTAGTTATACAATTTTAGAACTGGGCAGGTTCATGACATTACCCCTCTTTTTAAGGTTTTTCCTTCAAAAGAACTTTGCTCCTTTCCAACTTCTTCAGATATTCCCAATCAAACTTCCCATTGTCCCATCTGTACAGTAACTTTGCTATAAATCTTCTTGGCATCTCCTTTTATTCTTCCTTTATTCTTCTCCCTTCTTTTCTATATTTTCTCTCATATTCTTCTACTACTTCTTTCATATTTTTCAGATTTACCTCTCTTTCCCACGAGCCTTTTTCAGCTGTATATCCTTTTTATCTTACCAGATACTTCCATTTGCCATATCTTCTTCTTTTGTTCATTATTTTCTCTACTTTGTACTCTTTTTCTCTCTCTATTATTACTAGAAGGGCCAGTTGCTCCTTTTGTCCTGGGACCTGCTCCTTATACCTCTTAATTTGGCTTATGTTTACTACTGGGTGGATTCTGACCATTTCTGGTAACTCTAATGTAAGAGTTTAGTCTTTTGGTGAGTGACCTCAGACTTAACTCCACTCTAAGTCGGAGTTGACAAAGAGAACTCATTAGAGTTCCTGTTATTTTGTGTACACTACTTATACAAGTTCAATCATTTGTCCTTGTTTACTGATCTGATGTTATTACATAATTAAATGAAAAATAAAATAAAAGAAAAATAAATATTGACTTAGAGGGGAAAAGGCAATTCATAACAGCACTGTTATGATTTGCTCTGGCACTTATTTTTTTTAATTAAATTAATTAATTAACAATGGTACAACTTAATGAATACAACACAGGAATGTTATGATTATAAAAGGGACAAGCATAGAAAGATTGAGTGATGATCTGGAATAAATTATATATCTATTAGGTAGCTGCCATGTATGGAAGAACATATGAGTAGAAGCTGTCTGACGTGGGGAATTATTCAGAACTTAACAGATGATAGTTAATAGATATCTTGATCTCTTTTAGAAAGACTAGCCACAGCCATATGTAGTATTATAAATAGCTAGTCAATTCATAAAGGGAACTCTGTTAAGTTCTCCTCATCTTAACCTCATACTCTCTGAGAGGAATCTGGGATTGTCTCGTAGGTTCTGACAAGTACCCCCCTCTCAAGGGTCCTTGTCCCAAAGACTTTTTATAGTTCATCGTCTAGGTCCCTTAGGTCACCCATATCCTCTTCTTCATTTTCCAATTCTTTCAAGTATTTTCTATCTTCCTCAATTCTCTGTCAATTTTCCTTGTCTTCTTCTTCATTCTATTCTTCTATCTTCTCTCCCTTGTATTCACCTTTCTCCTCCTCTATTCTTTTCAGGAACAGGCTCCTGTTATACCTTAAGAATAGATTTCTTTTCTACCATCTCCAATTCTCTTCCATGCGTTTCCAGTATTCTCAGTTGTACCTCTTATTTTCCTATCTGTAAAGTAGTTTTGTTGTGTACCTTCCTAGTAATTCTCTACTAAATATTTTCCTGTCTTCTTTTGCCTCTTGTCATCTTACTTCTTCTTCTTTATCTCTGTTGTATTCCTTCTACCAATTCCATTGCATTTTTTAAATTCTCCTTGCTCTCCCATATGTCTTCCTCTGCTGTGCATCCCTTCTGTATATTTTTCTTTTGTTTATGATTTTCTCTACCTCCAATTCTTCTTCTTCTTTGATCACCATCAGTTGTGGTGCTTCCTTTCTTTGTCCTTCCATTTGTGACTTGTATCTTCATACTCTACTGACATTAACTACTGGATGTATCTTGATTATACTTGACAATTCTAATTCTATTGCATTACTAGAAATAATTGCTTTTACTTTGTAAGGTCCTACAAAGTGTCCTGTGAACTTTTTCATACATCTTCTGACTATTGTCATGAATCGCCTTCTGTCTCTAAGTCAATATTTATTTTCTTTTTCTTTTTCTTTTCTTTTAATTATGTAATATAGTTGGATCAGTAAATAAGGACAAATAATCAGACATGTATAAGTAGTGTACACAATTTAGCGAGGACTCTAACGAGTTCTCTTTGTCAATCTCTGATAAAGAGAGAGTTAAGGGTTAGGGTTACTCAACCACGATCCAAAGCCTTACAACTATCTGGTACTTAAGATCTTTAGTTGTCATAAATCACCCAATTTCCTTTCAAGCAATATTTATTTTATTTTATTTTCCTTTTCTTTTAATTATCAGACACATGGAGATTTATTACCAAATTGGGAACAGTGACTTAATAGAGAAACATGAGAAAAAGATAATGTGTACAAATAAATAAATTGTTTAAGTAGTGTAGAGCAAGTAATGGAAACTCTAACAAGTTCTCTTTATCAACTCTGACTTAGAGTATGATCTTAAGCTAGCTCAGCTAATGGTCATTATACTAGAACTCATTTTCACATCTAGGACACCAATCACCTTGATCCTTGTCCAATCTCATTCTCATTGCTCTCAGTGTGCAGTCATCTCAGACCAATCCTAACTTCCTCATAGCTAGGCCACAGGCTTAAGTAGACTGACTGGGAAGTTTAAACCCCAAAGGTGGATGGTTAGGACCAAACTCAGGTACTAGCCCAGACCAGATCTTACAATTGAGTGGGCTCAGTAGTTTACTTGTATCACCTTCATTGTATCAACTTTGTGCTACTGGTCCATTGTGATCAGTCTATGCAGAGGAATATTGCTGTATCTTTAAGAAAGCAATTAGTGTAGGGATCTCCTCTTTGGAGTGATAGCCAAAGTACTATTAGGGCAGTAGTCAGTAAGGCAGTAGGCATCTGGCTGGGTGAAGACCTTGCGCCCCAGCAGACATACAAGTGAGATAGGAGAAGAACATGACAAGTCTCTTAAGAAATATATACTTGTCCAGAACATAACATAATGTCTCTGGACCAATACAATCAGCTCATGAGTACTATGCTCAACAAAAGGCATGCTCTGGCCAAACTAAGGGCAGAATTAGAAGGGAGAGAAGGGAGAATGTGTAGGCAATGTGGGAGGTTTGGGCATCTCACCTGGAAATGTAGGAATGGAGAAGAGCAGAAGAAGAAAACAGTAGTGGGGAATAGGTTTGAGGTGCTGAAGAATTGGATGATGCAATGTGGGGTAAGAAAGGTGAGAAGACAGGAAACAGTGGAAGAGAAGAGGCAATGCTTCAAGTGTGGGAAAGAAAAACACAAGAAGTGGGAGTGTCCAAAGAAGAACGAGAAAAGGAAAGAAGAGGTGGCACCTCTGCAAAAGATATAGGAGAAGATAAAGTAGCATTGTGGAATAAAGAGGCTGTCTCTAAGAGGAGCAGTCATGAGCATGGATGGATAGACAACATGGTGGGAGGTTGTAACCCTAGTAGAATATAGAGGATGCAACTATAAGGGGACAAAGACCTAGGAGAACAAAGGCCAAGGTTTCCTGAGTAAGGAGCAGTTGTGCAATATGTAGTGTGGAAGCTGCAAGAAGGCATGGAATTGGAGAAATGAGGAAGCAGAAAGTGGCAGAGCAAAAAGAGTAAAGTGTAGCACATGTGGAGGTAAAGATGTGGTAGTTGGATGAAAGGTAGATAGAAATGAAAAAAGAGAAGTGTTCTGTCTGCCCTGTAGGACAGGAAAGAAAGTGCTGTGGTGGAACTGGGGAGGAGAGCTGGAATGGACAGTGCCTAGGGCCCAGAGGGAGAGGACTGGAATCACTAATCCACAGAGAGTAATAGAAACTGTCAATCAGAAAGCAGTGTAGAACAAGAAAGCAAGAGATGTGAGGCAAACATTTAAGCCTCTAAGAGAGGTGTGGATGAACGTGGGTATTGAAAAGATAGACATCTACAAAGGAAGAACAGTGAAAGCATTGCTTAATAGTAGAGCAATAGAAATGTTTATGAGCAGAGGTTTAGCAGAAAAGGGAGAATATAAGCTGATTAAATTAAAACAGCCAATAAAAGTGAGAAATGTGGATGGTACTGGTAATAGTGCAGGTGCAATTACGCATGAGGTAGAAGTAAACATGTTCTATAAGGGACATGTGGAGAGAGTATAGATAGACATTTGTGAGTTAGGAAAAACGGATGTAATATTAGGTATGCTATGGTTAGTGGCCTATAACCCAGAGTGTTATGATTCACTCTGACACTTATCTTTTTCTTTATTATTTTAATTAATTAACAATAGTACAACTTAATGAACATGACATGGAAATGTCATGATCTATAAAAAGGACAAGCATGGGAAGATTGAGTGATGATCTGGGATAGATCACATGCCTATTAGGCAGCTGCTATGTGTGGGAGAATATGTGGGCAGAAGCTGTCTGGTGTGGGGAATTACTCAGAACTTGACAGATAGTAGTTAATATATACCTTGATCTCTCTTAGAATAGACTAGTTACAACCACATGTACAAGTATAAATAGCTGGTCAATTCATAGAGGGAACTCTGTTGAGTTCTTCTTGTCTTAACCTCATACCCTCTGAGAGGGATCCAGAATTGTCCTGCAGATCCTGATATAGAGATAGATTGGTAGAAAGAAGAGGTTAGAATGATGAGATGTCCACTACTGTGTGGAAAAGCAGTAAAGATAAAGGGGAAGAAGAAGATAAGAGAAAACAAAAAGAAAATGATAAGGTGGGCAGTAGACAAAAAAGAGGATTGGAGAAGAGAGAAGGAGATGGAAGCGGATCATAGGAAGGTGAAAGAAATGGTATCTAAGAGGTTTCATAAGTGGTTGAAGATATGTGGGAAAGTGAAGTCCAAGAGAATGCCGGTTAGAAAAGTATGGGACTATGCAATCGATCTCAGAGATGACTTCAGAATAAGTAAAGCAAGAGTGTATCCTCTTTCTAGGAATGAAAAGGAGGAGGTACAGAAGTTCATTAATGAACATATAAAGAAGGGATATATTAGACCTTTGAAATCACCTCAGATGTCGCTGGTGTTCTTTGTAGGCAAGAAGGATGGAGAGAAGTGCATGGTTATGGACTATAGAAGACTCAATAAGCAAATGATCAAGAACAACTATCCTCTGCCATTGATTATGGACTTAGTAGACTTTATGGGCAATAAAAGAGTATTTACTAAAATGGACCTCTGGTAGAGCTATAACAATGTAAGGATAAAGAAAGGAGATGAGTAGAAGGTGGCTTTCACTACTCATGTGGGGTTGTATGAGCTAGTAGTAATGTTTTTTGGAATGACAAATTTGCCTGTCATATTCCAAGGCATAGTGAATGAAATTTTGAGAGACATAATCAATAGAGGAAAGGTGGTGGCTTTTATAGATGATGTGTTGATAAAAACAGAGACAGAGAAGGGACATGACGAAATTGTGAAAGAAGTGTTGAGAAGATTGAAAGAGAATGACCTATATGTGAAACCAGAGAAATGTACCTGGAAGGTACAGAAGGTGAATTTCTTGGGAGTAGTAATGGATTAGGAGGAAATTGAGATGGAGGAGGATAAAGTGATGGGAGTATTGAACTGGCCTGTACCTAAGATGGTCAGAGATGTTAGAAAGTTTTTGGGGCTTGCAAATTACTATAGACAATTTGTGAAAGACTTTGCAAAGATGGCCCAACCCTTAAATAATCTGACAAGGAAGGAAGAGAAGTGGAAATGGGGGGATGCACAGCAAGAGGTCTTTGAGCAACTAAAGAAAGTTTTCATGAGTTGAGCCTTATTGGTTGTGCCTGAACTAGATAAAGAGTTCAGAGTAGAGGCAGATGCTTCTAATTTTGCAATAGGAGGAGTGTTGTCCATTAAATGCAAGGATAATATGTAGAAACCAGTTGCTTACATATCCAAGTCATTGAATGAAACAGAATGCAATTATGAAATACACAACAAAGAGATGTTGGCAGTGATTTGATGTTTGGAAGCCTGGAGACATTTCCTGGAAGGAACTAAGAGTAAATTCAAAGTATGGACAGACTATAAGAACTTAGAATACTTTATGAGCAATCAAAAGTTAAATCGCTGACAAGCATGATGGGCTCTGTACTTATCTAGATTTGACTTTGTGTTGAAGCACATTCCAGGGAGTAAAATGGGGAAGGAAGATGGGTTAAGCAAGAGGCCAGACTGGGAGGTTGGAGTGGAGAAAGATAATGAGGAGCAGATATTGATAAAGAAAGAGTGGTTGGAAGTGAAGAAAGTAAGGGTAGCAGAAGTAATGATAGAAGAGGTAGACTTACTAAATAAAGTAAGAAAGTGTGAGGCAAGAGATGATGAAGTAATAAAGGCAGTAGAGGAGATGAAGCGAGTGGGCATAAAAATGTTGAGAGATAAGGAGTAGCATCAAGAAAATGGCTTAGTATTAAAAGAAGAGAAAGTGTATGTTCCTAAAGACAAGAAATTGAGAGTGGAAGTAATCAGACTACATCATGATATGTCTGTGGGAGAGCATGGAAGATAGTGGAAAATAGCAGAATTGGTGACAAGGAACTTTTGGTGGCCCAAGGTCACTAGAGAGGTAAAGCAGTATGTAGAGGGATGTAGTACTTGCCAATGTAACAAGAATTAAACATAACCCCCGATAGGAAAGCTTATGCTGAACTCGATTCTAGAGAAGGCATAGATTCATATTAGTACAGATTTCATCACAAAGTTGCCTTTAGCATCAGGATACAACTCAATCTTAGTAGTAGTTGATAGATTTACAAAGATGGTATATTTCATACCTACTACAGAAAGAACTAGTGCAGAAGGTCTAGCACGACTATTTAGAGATAATATTTGGAAGCTATATAGACTTCCATATAGTATTATCTCCAATAGAGGACCACAGTTTGTGGCAGGAGTCATGAGGGAGCTGAACCATATGTTAGGGATTAAGACAAAATTATCTACAGCATTCCACCCACAAATGAATGGCCAGATGGAAAGAATGAATCAAGAATTAGAACAGTATCTCCACATGTTCATCAATCACTGACAAGAGCAATAGCCTGAGTGGTTAGGAACAGCAGAGTTTGCATACAATAATAAAGTGCACACAGGAACTAAGGTATTATCTTTTCAAGCAAACCAGGGACAAAATCCTAGGATGGGGTTTGAATTGAGAAAGAAGAGAAAGTATGAGGGAGCTGAGAGATTTGCAGAAAGAATACGGAGTGTGCAAAAAGAAACTAAAGTAGCGCTACAGAAAGTGCAGGAGAATATGAAGCAGTATACAGACAGAGAAAGAGGAGAAGCAGAGAAATATAGAGTAGATGACTTAGTGCTACTCAGCACTAAAGACTTAAAGTACCAAATGGCTAGAAGATGAACAGAAAAGTTCACAGAGCATTTTGTGGGACCTTACAAAGTAAAGACAATTGTGTCTAGCAATGTGATAGAATTAGATCTGCCTAGTACGGTCAAGATACATCCAGTAGTCAATGTCAGCAGAGTACAAAAATACAAGTCACAGGTGAAGGGTCAAAGAAAGGAAGTGCTACAACCAGTGGTAATCAAAGGAGAAGAAGAATAGGAGATGGAGAAAATTATGAATAAAAAGAAAGTGCAAGAAAGGGACAAGTACTTAGTGCAATGGAAGGGATGTACAGCTAAAGAAGATACTTAAAAAAGCAGAGAGAACTTGAAGAATGTGATAGAGTTAGTCAAAGAATTTGAGAAGGAATATCACAGGAAAGAAGAAGAAGAAGTAAGGTTACAAGAGGCAAAAGAAGACAGGGAAATGTTCAGTAAAGAGTTACCAGGAAGATATACAGCAAAGTTGCTCTATGGATGGAGTAATAAAAAAATATGACAGAGAGTATTGGAAGTGAATGGAGGAAAATTAGAGACGGTGGAAGAAAAATCTGTTTTCCAGGTATAATAGGAACCCATTCTTGAAAAGAATGGAAGAAGAGAAAGATGAGTACAAGAGAGTAAGGATTGAAGAGTAGAATAAAGAAAAGAAAGAGGAAGATTAATAGAGAATAGAAGAAGATAGAAAATATTTGGAGGAGTTGAAAGATGAAAATCAAGATATGGGTGACCTAAGGGACCCATACAACAAATTATGAAGAAGTCCTTGGGACGAAGACCTTTAAGAAGGGGGTGATGTTATGAATTGCCCAATTTCCTCTAAAGCAATATTTATTTTATTTTATTTTAATTATTGGATATACAGGGATTTATTACCAAATTGGGAATGGTGACTCAATAGGGAAACACAAGAAAAAGATAATGTATACAAATAAATAAATTGTATAAGTAGTATAGAGCAAGTAATGGGAACTCTAACAAGTTCTCTTTGTCAACTTTGACTTAGAGTGTGATCTTAAGCTAGCTCAGCTGACGGTCATTACATTAGTGCTAAGTAGTACTAAGTTACCTACTCTATACTCTTCCACTTCTCCCCTCTCCTTATTTACATACCACATCATGTTGTCTTGTATCTTCTGTAGCGCTGCTTTAGCTTCCTCCTACACATTCTTCATCCTTTTAGTAAATTTTTCTGCTCCTTCATACCTCCTCTTCTTTCTCAACTCAAATCCCATTCTAGGGTTCTGTCCATGATTCACTTGGAAAGATGACACTTTTGTTCTAGTATGTACTTTATTATTGTATGCAAATTCTGCTGTTCTCAACTATTCTGGTTATTGTTCTTGTTGATGATCAATGAACATTTAGAGATATTGTTCTAACTCCTGATTCATTCTTTCAGTTTGCCTGTTTGTTTGTGGGTGGGATGCTATTGACAGTTTGGTATCAATCTTCAACATGTAATTCAACTCCTTCATAATCCCTGCTGCAAATTGTGGTCCTCTATTAGAAATTATACTATCTGGTAGTCCATGTAATTTCCAGATGTTATCTCTAAATAGTCATGCTAGTCCTTCTGTGCTTGTTTTCTCTGTAGTAGGTATAAAATGTGCCATCTTTGTAAGTCTATCTACCACTACTAGGATTGAATTATATCCTTGAGCTAAAGGCAACATTGTAATAAAGTCTGCACTAATGTGGATCCATGCTTTCTCTGGAATCAAATTTGGCATTAACTTTCCTGCTGGTGGTTGTGTTTGATTCTTATTGTGCTGATAGGCATCATATCCCTCTATATATCACTTCACCTCTCTAGTGACTCCTAGCTACCAGAAATTTCTCGTCACCAGTTCTGCTATCTTCTATTGTTCTCCATGCCCTCCTACAGGCATATTATGATGTAGCCTGATTACTTCTGCTCTTAACTTCTCATCTTTAGAGACATATATCTTTCCCTCCTTCAACATTAGGCTATCTTCTTGATACCATTCCTCATCTCTTAGTATTTTCACCCCTGCTTGTTTCATCTCTTCTACAGCTTTTACCACCTCATCATCTCTTGCTCCATATTTCCTTACTTTATCTAGTAAGTCCACTCCTTCTATCACTACTTCCATTACTCTAATTCTCTTTGCCTCCAGCCACTCTTTCTTTACCAGCATCTGCTCCTCATTATCCTTTTCCACTCCAGCCTCCCAATCTGGTCTTCTACTCAATCCATCTGCTTTCTCCATTTTACTCCCTGGAATATGCTTTAACACAAAGTTGAACCTTGATAAGTACAAAGCCCATCTTGCTTGTCTATGATTAAGCTTTTGGTTACTTATAAAGTATTCTAGGTTTTTATAGTCCATCCAGACTTCAAATTTACTTCTGGATCCTTCCAGGAAGTGCCTCCATGCCTTCAAACAGTATATCATAGCTAGCATTTCTTTGTTATGTATTTCATAGTTTCTTTCCATTTCATTCAACAACTTGGAAATATATGCAACTGGTCTCCATTTATTATCTTTGCTCTTAATAGACAACACTCCTCCTGTTGCAAAGTTGAAGACATTTGCCTCTACCCTGAGTTCTCTGTCTAAGTCTGGCACAACTAATAATAGTTAGCTAGTGAAGATTCTCTTTAACTATTTGAATACCTCCTGTTGCTTGCTTATCCACCTCCACTTCTCTTTTTTCCTTGTCAAATTATTCAGAGGTCTAGCAATTTTTGCAAAGTTTTTTACAAATTGTCTATAATAATTTGCAAGATCTAGGGTTTTTCTAACATCTCTGACCGTTTTTGGCACTGACCAGTTTAACACTTTCGTCACTTTGTCTTCTTTTATCTCGATCTTCCCTTGACCCATTACTACTTCTAGGAAATTCACCTTCTGTACCTTCCAGGCACATTTCTCTGGTTTTACATATAAGTTATTCTCCTCCAATCTTCTTAACACTTCCTCTACAATTTCATCATGTCCCTCTTCTGTTTTAGTTCTTACTAATACATTATCCATGAATACTGCCACCTTCCTCTCATTGATCATGTCTTTCAGAATTTCATTCATCATCCCTTGGAATGTGGCAGGTGAATTTGTCATCCCAAAGAACATTACCACTTGTTATGAATCGCCCAATTCCTTCTAAGTCAATATTTATTTTCTTTTTCTTTTTCTTTTAATTATGTAATATAGTCAGATCAGTAAACAAGAACAAACAATCAGACATGTATAAGTAGTATACACAATCTAATGAGGTGTAGTGAACATCCACTGGGATAGCTTAGGCTTATACTCTAAATCAGAGTTGACAAAAAGAACTTGTTAGAGTCCCTGCTGGATTTGAGTATACTACTTATACCTATTCTACTTGGTCTATGCACTACCTTCCCACAGTAATCATGTAACTGATCATGTGACCTCCCATGTGACTTCTCTGATTATGTAAGTCCATTCTAAAAATAGAAAGGAAAAAGTCCTTGTGTTATGATTCATGACATGAGGACTCTAACAAGTTCTCTTTGTCAAACTCTAATAAAGAGAGGAACTAAGGTTAAGGTTACCCAACCATGACTTAAGTTCTTACACCACTGGTTTGTATGATCCCACACAAGTAGTAAAAGCTACCTTCCACTCATCTCCTTCCTTTATTCTTACATTGTTATAACCCTATTAAAGGTCTATTTTAGTAAACACTCTTTTATTGCCCATAGAGTCAACTAAATCCATAATTAATGGCAGAGGATAATTGTTCTTAATTGTCTGCTTATTGAGCCTTCTGTAGTCCATAACCATGCACTTTCCTCCATCCTTCTTGTCTACAAAGAATACTGGCAAAGTTTGGGGCAATTTAGAAGGTCTGATATACCCCTTCTTTAAATGCTCATCAATGAATTTCTGTACTTCCTCCTTTTCATTTCTGGAAAGAGAATATACTCTTGCTTTACTCACTTTGAAGTCATCTCTGAGATCAATTGCATGATCCTATACCTTCCTAACTGGTATTCTCTTGGACTCCACCTTTCCAAACACCTTCAACTACTTATAGAACCTTTTGGGCACCATTTCTTCCACCTTCCTGTGGTTTGTCTCTATTTCCTCATCTCGTCCCCAATCTTCCTTTCCATCTACTGCCTATCTAATAATCTTCTTTTCATCCTCCTTTATTTCCTTTCTTCCCTTTATCTTCACTGCTTTGCCACACAGTGGTGGGCATCTCATCATCCTGACTTTCCCTTTCTCCTAATCTATCTCTGGGTTATGGGCTGTTAGTCATGGCATGCCCAAAATAACGTCTGTTTTCCCCAATTCACAGACATCCATCCTAACTCTCTCTATATGTCCTTTATAGAACATATTCACTTCTACCTTGTAAGTTATTGCACCTCCACTGTTACTAGTGCCATCTATATTTCTCACTTGTATTGGCTGATTTAACTTAATCAGCTTATATCTTCTTTTTTCTGCTAAATTCCTGCTCATAAACATCTTTGTTGCTCCACTATCCAACAATGCCTTCACTATTCTTCCTCCATGGGTATCTATTCTCTCAATACCCATGTTCATCCATACTTTTCTTAGAGGCTTAAATATTTGCCTCACTTTTCTTACTTCTCTTTTTTGCACTGCCTTCTGATTGATAGTTCCTGCCACTCTCTCCAGATTAGTGATTCCAGCCCTCCCCTTCTGGGCCCTAGGCACTGACCATCCTATCTTTCCACTCCAGTTCTACCATGGTACTTTCTTTCCTGTTCTACAGGGTGGACAGAACACTTCTCCTTTCTCATTCTTTTCTACCTTTCCTTCTATCATCACATCTTTGCTTCCATATGTGCTACACTTTACTCTTTCTGCTCTGCCGCTTTCTACTTCCTCCTCTCTCCAATTCCACACCTCCTTGCAACTTCCACACCACATGTTGCACAACTGCCCTTTGCTTAGGAAACCCTGCCCCCTGTTTTCCTGAGTTTTTGTCCCCTTGTAATCACATCCTCTACACTCTACAAGAGTAACTACCTCCCCTTTCATTGTCCACCCCTTCATGCTCATCACTGCTCCTCTTGGAGGCAGTCCTTTTACCTTACAGTACTCTTTCACTTTCTCCTACACTTTTTGTGGTGGAGCTGCTTTCTCTTCTTCTCTTCTCTCCTTCATCTTTGGACACTCCCACTTCTTGTGCCCTTTCTCCCTACACTTGAAGCATTACCTCCTCTTTTTTACTACTTCCTGTCTTCTCACCTCTTTTACCCCACATTGCATTACCCTATTGTTCAGCACTTCGAACCTATTCTCCACTACTGTTTTCTTCTTCTGCTTCCCTCCATTCCTACACTTCTGGGTGAGATGCCTGAACCTCTCACATCACCTACATATTCTTTCTTCTCTTCTCTCTAATTCTGCCCTTAGCTTGGCAAGGGCATATCTTTGGTTGAGCATGTTGCTCATAAGGTTGTTGTATTGGTCCAGAGACATTGCGTTATGTTCTGGACAGATGTTGTATAAAGAAAAATAAATGTATTTCTTGAGGGTACACCGTCTTCTTCTAAGAGCTCATAGTATGTCTGCTGGGGCACACAAGTCTTCTCTTAGCCAGATACTTACTGCCTTACTGACTACTGCCCTAATAGTACTTTGGCTATCACTCCATACAGGAGATCCCTACACTAATTGCCTTCTTAAGGATACAGCAATATTCCTCTGCATAGACTGATCATAATAGACCAGTAGCACAAAGTATATAGTATGAAGAATTTACAAGTACTACCAAGCACCACTCAGTTGTAAGGTTTGGTCTAAGCTTGGTCTTAGCTGTCTACCTCTGGGGTCTAAACTTCCTAGTTAGTCCACTTAAGCCTGTGGCCCAGTTATAAGGAAGTTAGGATTAGTCTGAGACGACTACATACTGAGAGAGTGATGAGAGTAAGATTGACAAGGATTGAGGTGATCAGTGTCTGGATGTGTAAACGAGTTCTAGTATAAGGCTTTGAGTCAAGGTTGAGTGACCTTAACCCTAAACCCACTCTAAGTCAGAGTTAACAAAGAGAACTCGTTAAAGTCCTCGCTAGATTTTGTATACTACTTATATATATTAACTTAGAAAAATTGAGCGGTTCATGACACCACCCCCCTTTCAAGAGTCTTCATCCTAAGAACTTCTTCATAATTTGTTGTATGAGTCCCTTAGATCACTCATATCCTGATTTTTGTCCTCCAACTCTTCCAAATACTTCCTGTCCTCTTCTGTTCTCCATTGATTTTCTTCGTCTTCTTCTTCATTTCATTCTTTAATCTTTGCTCCCTTGTACTTGTTCCTTCCTTCCTCTATTCTTTTCAAGAATGGGTTCTTACTATATCTGGAAAATGGATTCTTCTTCCATCATCTCCAATTTTCCTCCATTCACTTCCAGTATTCCCAATTATATTTTTTGTTTCTCCAACTGTATAGTAACTTTATTATATATCTTCCTGGTAGTTCTCTACTAAACATTCTCTTATCTTCTTCTGCCTCTTGCCATCTTATTTCTTCTTCTTCTTCCCTATGGTATTCCTTTTTGAACTCCTCGACCAACTTCATTGCGTTCTTCAGGTTTTCTCTGCTCTTCCAAGTATCCTTCTTAGCCATATATCTTTTCCATTGTACTAAGTACTTATCTCTTCCTTGTACCTTCCTCTTATTTATAATTTTTTCCACCTCCCATTCTTCTTGCCCTTTGATTATCACTAGTTGTGGTGTTTTCTTTCTCTGCCCCTCTATTTGTGGCTTGTATTGTCGTATCCAACTGACATTAACTACTGGATGTATCTTAATCATACTAGGCAATTCCAATTCTATTGCGTTACTAGAAATAATTGCCTTCACTTTATAAGGTCCTACAAGTGTTCAGTAAACTTTTCTGTGCACCTTTTGGCCATCTGGTACTTCAGATCTTTAGTGCTGAGTAGCACTAAGTCGTCCACTCTATATTCCTCCACTTCCCCTCTCTCTCTGTCTACATACTACTTTATGTCTTCCTGCACCTTCTACAGTACTGCCTTAGCTTCTGAATGCACACTCCTCATTCTCTCTGCAAACTTTTCTACCCCTTCATATTTCCCTTTCTTTCTCATCTCAAATCCCGTTCTTGGATCTTGTCCTTGATTCATCTTAAAGAGTGACACCTTAATTCTAGTGTACACTTTTGTAACAATTAAAGTAGTGGTTGAGTAACCCTAACCTCACTTGCACTCTAAGTCAGAGTTTGACAAAGAGAACTCATCAGAGTTCCTGCTAATTGGCTCAGCTACTTATACATGAACATGTGTTTACAAGTATTTGCCTAACTATTTTATCCCATGCATTTCTTTTGAGTCATGATGTCCTGTGTGCATTTAATATTACATAATTATCAGAAAAGAAAAATAAATAAAATAATCTGCTGCCATGGATTATCTAGCTTGCCTGCCATTTTATAACACCACCTTTCTCTCAAGGGTCCTCATCCTGAGGACTTCTTCATAGCTCATTGTATGGGTCCCTTAGATTACCCATATCTTGGTTTTCATCTTCTAACCCCTCCAAATACTTCCTATCCTCTTCTATCCTCTGCCAATCTTCCTTATCCTCCTCTTTATTCCACTCTTCTATCATTCCTCCCTTGTACTCATATTCCTCTTCTTCCATTCTTTTCAAGAATGAATTTCTACTATATCTAGAGAACAGATTTTTCTTCCACTACCTCTAGTTTTCCTCCATTCGCTTCCAATACTCTTTGTCATATTTCTTATTACTCCATCCATAGAGTAACTTAGCTGTATATCTTCCAGGTAATTCTCTGCTAAATGTTTCTCTATCTTCTTCTGTCTCTTGTCATCTTACTTTGTTTTCTTCTTCTCTCCTATACTCTTTCTTGAATCCTTCTACTAACTTCATGGCATTCTTCAAATTCTCTCTACTTTCCCATATATCTTCTTCCACTGTACACCCCTTTCACTATACCAAGTACTTATCTCTTCCTCGTACCTTCCTTTTATTCATAATCTTTTCTACTTCCCATTCTTCTTCCCCCTCAATTACCACTGGTTGTGGTGTCTCCTTCTTTTGTCCTTCCACTTGCGATTTATACTTTTGTACCCTACTGATGTTAACTACTGGATGTATTTTAATTGTTCTTGGCAACTCCAATTCTATTGCATTACTGAAAATGATTGCCTTCACTTTGTAAGGTCCTACAAAGTGTTCAGTGAACTTTTCCATTCGTCTTCCAACCATCTGGTACTTCAAGTCTTTAGTGCTGAGTAGCACTAAATCACCAACCCTATACTCCTCTATCTCTCCTCTCTCTCTCTCTGCATATCTCTTCATATCCTCTTGCGCCTTTTATAGCACCGCCTTTGCTTTCTCTTGTACATTCCTTATCTTTTTTGCAAATTTCTCTGCCCCTTCATACTTCCTCTTCTTCCTCATCTCGAATCCCATTCTTGGGTCTTGTCTCTGATTTACTTTGAAAGGTAACACTTTAGTTCTTGTATGCACTTTATTATTGTAGGCAAATTCAGCCGTGTCCAACCATTCTGGCCATTGCTCTTATTGATGATCTATGAACATCCAGAGGTACTGTTCTAACTCCTGGTTTATTCTTTCTGTCTGACCATCTGTTTGTGGGTGGAATGCTGTAGACAATTTTGTCTTGATCCCTAGCATGTGATTTAACTCCTTTATTATTCCTGCTGCAAATTGTGGTCCTCTATCTGAAATTATACTATCTGGTAGCCTATATAACTTTCAGATGTTATCTTTAGATAGTCGTACTAACTCTTCTGCACTCATTTTCTCTGTAGTAGGTACAAAATATGCCATTTTCGTAAATCTATCTACTACTACTAAGATTGAGTTGTATCCTTGAGCTAAGGGTAACTTTGTAATGAAGTCTGCACTAATGTGGGTCCACACTTTTTCTGGAATCGAATTCGGCATTAGCTTTCCTGCTGGTGGTTGTGTTTGATTCTTATTGTGCTGATAGGCATCACACCCTTCTACATACCGCTTCACTTCCCTAGTGATGCCTGGCCATAAGAAGTTCCTTGTCACCAATTCTGCTGTTTTTCACTGTCCACCATGTCCCTCCACAGGTGTATCATGATGAAGCCTGATTACTTCTGCTCTCAACTTCTTGTCTTTGGGGATATATACCTTGCCTTCTTTTAACATTAGGCAGTCCTTTTGATGCCACTCTTCATTTCTTAACATCTTCACCCCTGCTCACTTCATCTCTTCCACTACTTTCACTACTTTGTTGTCTTTTGCTTCACACTTTCTTACTTTGTCCAACAAATCTACTCCTTCTATTATGACTTCTACCACTTTTATCCTCTTTAACTCCAGCCACTCTTTCTTTACCAACATCTGTTCCTCGTTGTCTTTGTCTACATCAACTTTCCAATTTGGCCTTCTACTCAATCTATCCACCTTTCTCATCTTGCTTCCCAAGATATGTTTCAATACAAAGTCAAACCTAGATAGATATAAAGCCCATTGCACTTGTCAATGATTTAGCTTTTGGTTACTCATGAAATATTCCAGATTCTTATGATCCATCCATACTCTAAATTTACTTCTTGTTCCTTCCAGGAAATGCCTCCATATTTCCAAACAGCGCATTACAGCTAGCATTTTTTTATCATGTATTTTATAATTTCTCTCAGTTTTGTTCAATGATTTAGAAATACAAGCCACTGGTCTCCAGTTGTTATCCTCACATTTAATGGACAACACTCCTCCTGTTACAAAGTTAGAAGCATCTGCCTCCACTCTGAGTTCTTTGTCTAAGTCAGGCACAACCAGTAAAGGTTTACTTATAAAGACTATTTTCAACTGTTTGAATGCCTCCTGCTGCTCAGCTCCCCACTTCCATTTATCTTCTTTCCTTGTCAGATTGTTCAAGGGTCATGCTAATTTTGCGAAGTCTTTTACAAATCGTCTATAGTAATTTGCTAGCCCCAAGAATTTCCTAACATCTCTGACCATTTTAGATGTAGGCCAGTTCAGTACTCCCACTACTTTATCTTCCTCCATTTCTATTTTTCCTTAACCCATTATTACTCCCAGGAAGTTTACTTTCTCTACCTTCCAAGCATATTTCTCTGGTTTCATGTATAAGTTATTCTCCTCTAGTCTCTTCAATACTTCTTCTATAATCTCATCATGCCCCTTCTCCGTTTCTGTTCCTATCAACATATCATCTATAAACACTGCCACTTTTCCCTCATTGATCATGTCCCTTAAAATTTCATTCATCATGCCCTGGAACATGGCAGGTGAATTTGTCATTCCAAAGAACATTACAACTGGTTCATGACCCTATGTGTGTGGTGAAGGCCATCTTCCACTCATCTCCCTCCTTTATCCTCACATTGTTATATCCCCATTGTAAGTCCATCTTGGTAAATACTCTCTTATTACCTATACTGTCTATTAGATCCATAATTAATGGTAACGGGTAGTTGTTCTTCACCATTTGCTTGTTAAGCCTATGATAGTCCATAACCATGTGCTTTTCTCCATCCTTTTTGCCTACAAAGAATACTAGCAACATTTGAGGCGATTTTGAAGGTCTAATATATCCCTTCTTGAGATGCTCATCAACAAATTTCTGTACCTCTTCCTTTTTGTTTCTGGAGAGAGAGTATACTCTTGCTTTACTTGCTTTAAAATTGTTGTGGAGATCTATTGCATGATCCCACACTTTTCTGACCAGCATTTTTTCAGACTCTACCTTCCCAAACACCTTTAACCACTTATGAAACTGTTTAGGTACCATTTCTTCCACCTTCCTATGGTCTGCTTCTATTTCTTTTTCTCTTCCCCAATCTTCTTTCTTATTTACTGCCTATCTAATGATTTTCTTCTTATCTTCTCTCATTTCCTTTTTCCCCTTTATTCTCACTGCTTTTCCACACAGTGGTGGACATCTCGTCATTCTGACTTCTCCTTTCTCCCAATCTATCTCTGGATTATGAGCCGCTAGCCATGGCATGTCTAAGATCACATCTGTCTTCCCCAATTTATATACATCCATTCGTACTCTCTCTACATGTTCTTTGTAGAACATATTCACTTCCACCTCATGAGTAATTGCACCTCCACTATTACCAGTGCCATCTACATTTCTTACTTGTAAAGGTCAATCTAACTTAATCAACCTATATCCTCCCTTTTGAGCTAAGCTTTTGCTTATAAACATCCCTATTGCTCTACTATCGAGCAATGCCTTTACTATTCTCCCCTCATGTATATCTATCTTTTCTATCCCCATACTCATCCATACTTCTCTTAGAGGCTTAAGTGTTTGCCTTACTTCTCTTGCTTCCCCTTTCTTCTGCACTTCTAATTGACAGTTTCTACCACTCTCCTTGGATCAGTGATTCCAGCCCTCCCCTTCTGGGCCCTAGGCACTGTCCATTCCAACTTTCCACCCCAATTCCACTACAGCACTTTCTTTCCTATTCTACAGGGTGGACAGAAAATTTCCCCTTTTTTGTTTCTCTCCATTTTCCCTATCACTGCATCTTTGCCTCCATATGTATTACACTTCACCCACTCTGCTCTTCCATTTTCTGCTTCCCTGTCTCTCCAATTCCATGCCTTGTTACAGCTCCCACACCACATATTACACAACTGCACTTTCCCTAGGAACCCCTGTTCCCAATTTTCCTCCGTCTTCGTCCCCTTATAATCACACCCTCTGTACTCCACAAATGTCACCACTTCTCTGGGTGTAGTCCACCCCTCCATACACATTGCTGCTCCCCTTAGAGGCAGCCCCCTTACTCTACTGTGCTCCTTTACCTTCTCCCATATCTTTCGCGGCAGTGCCACTTCTTCCCTCTTTCTTTCTTTCTTTTGTGGGCATTTCCACTTCTTGTGCCCTTCCTTTCCACATCCAAAACACTTTACCACATCCCTCACCACTTCTTGCCTTCTCACCTCCCTGATTCCACACTACATCATTTGACTCCTCAACATTTCAAATCTGTTGTCCTCTACTGTTTTCTTTTTCTGCTCTTCTCTACTTTTATAGTTCTGGGCAAGGTGCCTGAATTTTCCACATTGCCTACACAGCTTCCCTTCCTTTCCTTCCAGTTCTGCCCTTAGCTTGGTGAGGGCCTATATTTGGTTGAGCATATTGCTCATGAGGTTGTTGTATTGTTCCAGGGACATTGTGTTATGTTCTGGATGGATGATTTGTTTGTAAAAAAAAAAGGATTTGTATTTCTTGAGGGTGACTCATTGTCTTCTTCAGAGGGCTCATAGTACGTCTGCTGGGGTGCACAGATCTTCTCCTAGCCAGGTGCTTACTGCTTTACTAACTAATACTCTAATAATACTTTGGCTATCACTCCACGGAGGAGATCCCTATACTAATTGCCTTCTTAAGGATACAGCAATATTCCTCTGTGTAGACTGATCACAATGGACCAGTAGCACGAAGTATATAATAAGAAAAGAATATAAGTGACTAAAGAGCACTGTTCAATTGCAAGGTCTGGTCTAAGCTAGTACCTGAGCTTGGTTTTAGCTGTTCAACTTTAGGGTCTAAATTTCCTAGTCAGTCCACTTAAGCCTGTGATCTGGCTATGAGGAAGTTAGGAGTGGTCTGAGTTGATCACACACCAAGAGAGATTATGAGAGTAAGATTGCTCAGAACCGAGGAGGTCAGGAGCTAGTAGTGATAAACGAGTTCTAGTGTAACGATTAAAGTAGTGGTTGAGTAACCCTAACCTCACTTGTACTCTAAGTCAGAGTTTGACAAAGAAAACTCATTAGAGTTTCTGCTAATTGGCTCAGCTACTTATACACAAATATATGTTTACAAGTATTTGCCTAACTATTTTATTCTGTGCATCTCTTTTGAGTTATGATGTCCTGCATGTATTTAATATTACATAATTATCAGAAAAGAAAAATAAATAAAATAATCCGCTACTGTGGATTGTCTAGCTTGCCTGCCATTTTATAATAACTTTGTTATTGTAGGCAAACTCAGCCATACCTAACCACTCTGGCCATTGCTCTTGTTGATGATCTATGAACATATGGAGGTACTGTTCCAACTCCTGGTTTATTTGTTCTGTCTGACCATCTGTCTGTTGTAAGGCTTCAAGTTGTGGTTGCAATAACCCTAACCTAAATCCCACTCTATGTCAGAGTAGACAAAGAGAACTCATTAGAGTCCTTACTAGTTTGTGTTCAATACTTATACAAGTCTGATTATTTGTACATGTCTACTGATCCGATGTGATTACCTAATTAAATGAAAAAGAAAAGAAAAGAAAAATAAATAATGACTTAGGGGAATTTGGCAATTTATAACATGTGTAGATGAAATACTGTAGATAGTTTTGTCTTGATCCCTAACATGCAATTTAGCTCTCTCATGATACCCACCACAAATTGTGGTCCTCTATCAGAAATAATACTATCTGGTAGTCTATGTAGCTTTCAAATGTTATCTTTAAATACTTGTGCTAGTCCTTCTGCGCTTGTTTTCTCTGTAGTAGGTACAAAGTATGCCATTTTTGTAAATCTGTCTACTACTACTAAGATCAAGTCATACCCTTGAGTTAAAGGCAACTTCATAATGAAGTCTGCACTAATATGGGTCCATGCTTTCTCCAGAATTGAATTTGGCATTAATTTTCCTGCTAATTGTCATAAATCCATCTGGACCAAAAATAGTACAACTGGAGGAATGTGAAGAATGAGAACTATTCTTGGATGGATTAGATGAGTGGTTCTAAAAATAGAAGATAAGATAAGATAAGATAGAAATCACATGACCTGGTCATATAACAGGTCACATAATGGAACCTTCTAGAAGGATTGTGGGAAATTACTTAAGCATACACATAGACAAACAGAAATTATATATAAGTAGATAGAGCAATCTACAGAGAGACTTTATCAAGTTCTCTTCATTCTCTCATAACATTGAGTGTGATAAAGCAGTTATCTCAACTTACTTTTCATTACACCGGTAGTTGTGTTTAGTTCTTGTTGCATTGGCAGGCATTGTACCCTTTCACATATTGTTTCACTTCTCTAGTGACCTCTAGCCACCAGAAATTCCTTGTTACTAACTCTGCCATCTTCCACTGTCCTCCATGTCCTCCTACAGGCATATCATGATATAGTCTGATTACCTCTGCTCTTAACTTCTTATCCTTAGGAACATACACTTTTCTTTCTTTCAATATTAAACTGTTCTCTTATTGTCACTCTTCATCTTTCAACATTTTCACCCCTCCTTGCTTCATTTCTTCTACTGCCTTTACCACTTCATCATCTCTTGCTTTGTATTTTCTTACTTTGTCTAGTAAGTCCATCCCTTCTATTATGACTTCCACTACTCTAATTCTTTTCACCTCTAACCATTCTTTCTTCACCAGCATCTGCTCTTTATTATTCTTTTCTACTCTAACCTCCCAGTCCAGTCTCCTACTTAACCTATCTACCTTCCCCATCTTACTTCCTGAAATGTGCTTCAATACAAAGTCAAACCTCGATAAGTATAGAGTGTTATGATTTGCTCTAACACTTATCTTTTTCTTTATTATTTTAATTAATTAACGACAGTACGACTTAATAAACATGACGTAGGAACATCATGATCATAAAAGGGACAAGCATGGAAAGATCAAGTGATGATCTAAGCTTGGTCACATGCCTATCAGGCAGCCACCATATGTGGAAGAACATGTAGGCAGAAGCTGTCTAATGTGGGGAATTACTCAGGACTTGATGGATGGTAGCTAATAGATACCATGATCTCTCTTAGAATAGCCTTAGCATAGCCACTTGTAATTATATAAATAGCTAGGCAATTCATAGAAGGAACTCTGTCAAGTTCTTCTCATTTTAACCTTATACCTTCTGAGGGAGATCTAGGATTGTCCTGTAGGTCCTGATATAGAGTCCATCGCGCTTGTTTATGATTTAACTTTTGATTGCTCATAAAATACTCCAGGTTTTTATGGTCTGTCCACACTTTGAATTTACTTCTAGTTCCTTCCAGGAAGTGTCTCCATGCCTCTAAGCATCGTATCACTGCCAGTATCTCCTTGTCATGTATTTCATAATTTTGCTCTGTTTTATTAACAACTTAGAAATATAGGCCACTGGTCTTCACATATTGTCTTCACATTTAATAGACAGTACTCCTCCTATTGCAAAATTAGAGACATCCACCTCCATCCTGTATTCCTTATCTAAGTCAGATGCCACTAATAGAGGTCAGCTTGTGAAGACCATTTTCAGCTGCTTGAATGCATTCTGCTACTCGACTCCCCAATTTCACTTCACTTCTTTTCTTGTCAGATTGTTCAAGGACCAGACTATTTTAGCAAAGTCCTTTACAAATCACCTATAGTAATTGGCAAGATCCAGAAACTTTCTAACATCCCTGACCATTTTAGGTGTAGGCTAGTTCAGTACTCCTACCACTTTATCCTCCTCCATCTCAATCTTCCCCTGACTCATTACTACTCCCAAGAAGTTCACTTTCTGCACCTTCCAAGCATATTTCTCTGCTTTCACATACAGATTATTTTCTTCTAATCTCTTCAACACTTCTTCCACAATTTTGTCATGACCTTCCTCTGTCTCTATTCCTATCAACACATTGTCTACAAATGCCGCTACTCTTCTCTCATCAATCATATCTCTCAGGATTTCATTCATCATGCCTTGGAATGTGGCAGATGAATTTGTTATCCCAAAAAACATTACTACTGGCTCATACGATCCCACATGAGTAGTAAAGGCCACTTTCCACTCATTCCCTTCTTTTATCCTAACCCCATCAAAGATCCATCTTAGTAAATACTCTTTTATTACCCATAGAGTCTATTAGGTCTGTAATAAGTGGCAAAGGATAGTTGTTCTTGATCATCTGCTTATTGAGTCTCCTATAGTTCATAACCATGCACTTCTCTCCATTCTTCTTTCCTACAAAGAATACTGGTGATGTCTGAGGCAATTTTGAAGTTCTAACATATCTCTTCTTAAGATGCTTGTCAACAAACTTCTGTACTCTTTTTATTCCTAGAAAGGGGGTATACTCTTGCTTTACTTGTTTTAAAGTTATCTCTAAGATCGATTGCATGATCCTACACCTTCCTGACCAGCATTCTTTCAGACTCCATCTTTCCAAACACTTTTAACCATTTATGGAACCTTTTAGGCACTATTTCCTCTACCTTTCTGTGATCTGCTTCCATCTCTTCCTCTCTTCTCCAATCCTCCTTCTTGTCTGTTGCCTATCTAACAATTTTCTTTTCGTCCTCTCTTATCTCTTTCTTTCCCTTTATCCTCACTGTCTTTCCACACAGTGGTGGGCACCTCATCATCCTAACTTCCCCTCTTCTCCCAATCTATTTCTGGATTATGGGCCGCCAACCATGGCATATCCAAAATCATATTTGTCTTTCCTAACATCTATTCACATACTCTCTACATTCTTTTTGTAGAACATATTGCTTCCACTTCATGGGTGATTGCACCTCCACTATTACTAGTGCCATCCATATTTCTCACTTGTATTGGCTGATTCAACTTGATCAGCTTATAACCTCTCTTTTGAGCTAGGCTTCTGCTCATGAACATCCTTGTTGCTCTACTGTCAAGCAACGCCTTCACCATTCTCCCTTTATGAGTATCTATTCTCTTAATGCCCATATTCATCTACACTTCTCATAGAGGCTTAAATGTTTGCCTTACTTTTCTTGCTTCCTTTCTTTGCACTGTCTTCTGATTGACAGTTCCTGCCACTTTCCCCAGATCAGTGATTCCAGCCCTCTTCTTCTGGGCCCTAGGCACTGATCATTCTAATCTTCCACCCCAGTTCCACCATGGCACTTTCTTTGCTGTTCCACAGGGCAGACAGAATACCTCTCCTTTCTTGTTCCTTTCTACTTTTCCTCCTATTACTGCATCTCTACCTCTACATGTATTACACCTCACTCTTTCTGCTCTGCCATTTTCTGCTTCTCCCTCTCACCAATTCCACATCTTCTTGCAACTTCCACACTACATATTACACAACTGCTTTTTACTCAAAAAACCTTGTCCTCTGTTCTCCTGAGTCTTTGTTCCCTTATAGTCACATTCTCTGCACTCTATGAGGGTTACTACTTCCCACCACATTATCCACCCCTCCATGCTCATCCTCACTCCTCTTGGGGGAAACCCCTTTGCCTCATAGTATTCTTTTACTTTCCTCCATACTTCATGTGGTAGTGCTGCTTCCTCCCTCTTTTTCTCTTTCATTTGTGGATACTCCCACTTCTTGTACCTCTTCTCTTCACATCTAAAGCATCTTACTCCCTTTACTACTGTCTTCTGCCTTCTCACCTCCTTCACCTCACACTACATTACTTGACTTTTCAATGCCTCAAACCTATTTTGAGGGTTTGCCTTCTTTGTTTCCTCTTTCCCACCTCTGCACTTTTGGGCTAGATGCCCAAACCTCCCACAATGCCTACATAACCTCCTTTCTCTCTCTTCTAGCTCTGCCCTTAGTTTGGTGAGGGCATGCCTTTCATTGAGCATGTTGCTCATGAGTTGATTGTATTGGTCCAGTGACATTGTGTTATGTTCTGGACAAGTGCTTGTGTAAAAAAAAGAATATATTTCTTAAGGGACTTGTCGTGTTCTTTTCCTATCTCACTTGTACATCTGCTGGGGTGCAAAGTCTTCACCCAGCCAGGTGCTTACTGCCTTATTGACTACTGCCCTAATACTAGGGTAGACTATCACTTCATGGAGAAGATCCCTACTCTAAGTAGCCTTCTAAAGAGCAACTACTATTTTTCTGCATAGACTGATCACAATGGACTAGTAACACAAAGTTAATACAATGAAGGTGATACAAGTAAACTACTGAGCCCACTCAATTGTAAGATCTGGTCTGGGCTAGTACCTGAGTTTGGTCCTAACTGTCCACCTCTGGGGTCTAAACTTTCCAGTCAGTCCACTTAAGCCTATGGCCTGGCTATGAGAAAGTTAGGAGTGATCTGAGTTGATCACACACCAAGGGAGCAATGAGAGTAAAGTTTAACAAAGATCAAGGCAATTGGTGTCTGGATGTGAGAACAAGTTCTAGTATAAGGATCTTAGTTGAGGTGGAGTGATCTTAACCTTAATCCCACTCTAAGTCAGAGTTGACAAAGAGAACTCATTAGAGTCCTTGCTAGATTACGTACACTACTTATACAAGTTCAATTGTTTGTCTTTATTTACTGATCCAACAACATTACATAATTAAATGAAATGAAAAGAAAAAGAAAAAGAAATATTGACTTAAAGGGAATAGGCGGTTCATGACAAGTATGACCCCTAGGGTTATTTTGCCCCAGGGGATGGTGGTGGTAAAAGGAATGACCTCTAGTTGTCATGGGGTTGTGACAGCACCTGTCACTTCATCAAACAATTCAATAATTAATCTTCATTCAAAAGAATCAGATTTTTCATCTCAAAAAAAAATATCCATATTTATCCAAACATTTTTTCATAATAATACTCCATTGATATAACTATATCATCTCTACCACTCCAAACAACAATAAAAATAGAAAAACCCAACCCTTACCTATAAAAAGCCTCTCTTAAGATAAAACACAAGTATCAAAGCCATATATATATACCATCAAATAAAGATAACAACACCATTACTTCTCCACCTTAACTACTACCCTAACTTAACATGTCATACAAATGAAACCATCCCCACAAAACATTCCCCCATATCCACTTGACAAGCAAGCAAAAAAAACAAAAAAAAAACAAAAAAAGAAGCAAATTATCAAAAAGATGTCTCATACAAGTTCAAATAATTCTAAAAAAAAGAAGATGGATCATAATACTACGGGTATGACAAAAAAGAACACACAAAAAAACATATGCCTCACGTAAAGGAAAGAAATAAACCGGATTAGTGGGGTAGAAAGGGGGAAGGAAATAGGTACATATGGAAGAGGGTGCACAACGAGAAAAGCAAAGCAAGACGACATTAAGAGAGAGGGAGAGAAAATCTAAAAGAGACGGAGAATCCTCTCCAAAAAAAAAGGACAGCAAAATAGGGACACACGAGAGAAGCAAACAATGCAATACTATAAGATAGAGGACACACGCAAAAAAATTGCAAGCAAAGAGGGAAACAAAATCTATCCGGTGGGACGATCAACGCAAATAATACGAATCAGGTTCTTGCACTAACACCGATCGGCCTCAAAGGACTTCCTTGCACCTTGTAGTAGGAACCAATTTCTGTTTCAACCAAGACCCTGGTATCGGGAGGAATCCACCTCTGTCTAGCATCGGCTTTCTCCTCACTGGTACTCCTGACCATCATTTTTGGGGGGGACGGCTGCGAGAGCCGGCGAGACTTCGGATGGATAGGCAGAGTTGTAGCGCCATAGGCAGGGGAAGGACTATGTGCCGAAGTGGGTGCCGGGGTCTGGGAACGAGAGGCATAAGCAGAAGCAGAAGAATAATGAGAGCCAAGGGTCATTGATCTAGAAGAGGTATGAGCAGGAGTGTAAGACCTTGGTATTGCAGCAGCGGAAGTAACAGAACGTGGAGGGACCCTTTGGGACATTTGACTCCTCGAGAGAGGGGAGGGAGTAGCGGGGGTGACGGGCCTGGGAGTGCTAGAAATAGAGCGAGCATGGAGAGAATTGAAGCGGGTGTACGAAGTAGGAGAGGTAGCGCGGGGAGAAGCAGGAGGCGTAGACTCGGCTGAGGAAGGAGTAGTCGAGGGAAGCGAAGCACCAGGAGAAGAGGCCAATGATCGTAGCTGCGTGACCTCTGCGCGCAACTGCTGGCACTCGAGATTTTTTTGTTCGAGCAATTTTTTCTAGAAAGCGTGTGAGACGACAAGACCAGAGACACTGCAGTGCAAAAGGCTCACCTGGCTGATGAATGTCAAAGATGGATGAGTAGCAGATCCAGCAAGGGGCAAATTCGCACGCACCGGTTGTGTTGCACATCCAGTGAGTGATGTGTGGACTCCAGATTTTCAATTTTTGATTTGAGCGCCAATTCGTTGGACTTGGCGATGCGACTAGCCTCAGAGTGGGCAAGATGATTCATGAGAATGGCCCGCAGCAGGGCAGCACTGAGGAAAAGAGCCATATGTTGTTGGTCACCCTTAGCAGTCCGGAGCCAGTCCTCAAGTTCCTTCTGAAGGGCAGACACTTCTTCAACAGAAGATTTTTTAGCTGCGATCCTAGCGACCTTGTCCTCCAGGCGGCGTGTCTCCGACTTTGAGCGAGGATCAGGATCAAAGCGCAGGAGCTGTTCCGTGCGCTTTGCAAGAAGCTCTCCAGTAAAGTCGCTGCCAGGCTCAAAGTGGGGATAGCGGCGGGGCGTGCTCCATCCGCTGGTGGCGAAGTCCAGGCGAACGAGACGGATAGAATCTGGAGCAAAGGACTCGCGGCAAAAGGGACACGTTGGCTGGAGGCGTGGGGCTGTTTTTTCGACGATAGCAGAGCAGCAGCCGGCACAGAGAACATGGCCTGGTCTGGTTGAGCAAGGTGGCGAGAAAAGCGAAAAAAAACATACCACAGGGGATGGAGTGGGGGAGACACTGGGGCGCATACTCCTCTGCACAGACATCGCAGGCAGAACCGGACTTGAGAGTGAGCATGGCGCCTTGGCGCAGAGGAGTTGGGCGAAGGGGAATAAAACTCACCATCACCCTTATATATAGCAATCATTCCCACGTACACTATCCCCTTTCGCCCACCCCAAACACGTTGTAAGGGTCTGGCTTATCGTATGCATTCTTGTTTTCTCATTAGGGCAGCGGGCATTTTATTGATGACCCTGAATCAAGTCCTTATCAATGATGACACAACCGATCATCCATCCCCTACCTCACAGACGAGTCTATGTAGCCGGCCATGCTCGTAACAGCCCAAGGCAGTGCGGAACCATTATGGTAATGCTTACAAATCGCTACATTTGGATCTCCTTATATCAACAAGTGTATTCATTATGAGTCCTGACTCAACTTGATAATGGAGGCTCACATTGGGAAGGAGGGTCAAGGATAAGTCAAGTTTCGTATAGAGAACTCCGCACTGCAGGGTTTTCATAGTCTGAGAAAAGAAACAAGGTACATAACATGTTCAAACTAATGTTCCAAAGCTTAACTATCAATGTCCGAGACATTAGAAGACACTGGGTTTATTATTATCAGTGGATATAAAAAAGAACTATGATGAACTGGCATTACCATAGTAATACTGATTTTGAAATATCATGCTGTACAGCTCTATCCTGTCCACAGCTCACTCGATGCTGCTTGTATGATTTGTGAAAGATCAAAGTATGATGAATGACAGTGAATCTTGGCATTTCTCTGAGGTGAATTGGCAACTTGATAGCCTGCTTACATGCTTGAGGGTGCTCAAAGAACATTGCTTCCGTACAATAATTCACAAACCTGTGGTGCGTGCCTGAGTGTAGGGGATCTACCATTGTTTCTATCATTGTTGCTGCTATAGTTACCGTCTTTTACGGATTACCAAGTGGCAATGGAGGTGTGTTGTACTTGCACCGGGAAGAGAACCGCTAGAATGAGTTTTGCAAAGACTATCCAGTTGCGAATGTTGCCAGTATACCCAGCCCATCCCAAATATAGCCGACACCACAAAACTGTACTTTGACTTCCTCCTCCCCCTTCTCCATATCACTCAAGTAGATCAATTTGCCTTTTTTGGTGTTGATGGCCACTAATTTCTGCTTCCTCGCATTACGAAAGTACTCTCCAGTAACCCAAGCAGCGCCAGGAAGAACTCGAGCTATGGAAGGAAGAGAATAGGATGTTCCTTCTGGGGAGACGGCAATGAGATGGTGTTGACGCAAGAGCAAGAGGAGGCGACAGCAAAGAGAAGTGCGTGGGATGATATGTCGAGTGTGTGAGTGATCGGCATTGGATTTACAATGCCGCACCGAATTGCACAGCAAACTGCCCATGAAAAAACCTCAACACTTAGCTCCCGAATTCTGTATCGTCGCCGCTGCAATCAACATTCAGCACCCAATACCCAAGCAGCCACTCTCCAACTCAACTCACTCAACACCGCAACGTCCATCACTCAGCACCGCAACGTCAATCATTTCTCATTGCAATGCATCAATACCCTGCCACATTGTAAGAGTCTATCATTCCCATGTCTCAAAATAAGTGCAAAGTGCAACACATTCTCACTTCCTCCAATGAAAACTTCTGATGACCGATCCCACATTACCCATCTGCACAGGACTCAGTATCTATCTTCAACTCCATCTGCAGCCAGCTCAGGGCCATCGGCCATCCGAGTCGTAGTTAGGGTCAAAGGGGAATTCAGAGACAGATAGACTACACTACATTGTCACACTGACTCAGTAGTTTGGGCAAATGAAACATGGGTCGACCACGGGGCAAGTAGATACTTGCTGCGTGCCGAACGGCGACTTTGCATTCAAACCAGAACAGCATACAAAAAAAATAACAACAAAACGAAATCAGAGACGGCGACCACGGCGACCACCCTAGATAGTATAAACTCAGGGGAAGGGGATTCTCAACAACAGTAACACCAAAAGAACCCACCTTGCGCCTAGTGGAATCTGTAGGAATCGGAGTCACATCCTCAATACGGCCAATGCGGATACCAGCACGAGCCAGTGCGCGGAGAGCACTCTGAGCACCAGGGCCAGGAGTCTTGGTAGCCGTCCCACCAGTTGCACGAAGCTTGATGTGGAGGGCAGTCACACCAACCTCACGGCAACGTGCAGCGACATCCTGAGCAGCCAACATAGCAGCATAAGGGGAGGACTCATCACGATCAGCCTTGACCTTCATACCACCTATTGATTTCACATAAATCCGCAGTATATCATCACAAAATAATAACAACACACCAGTCACACGGACAACAGTCTCCCGACCCGACAAATCCGTCACATGGACAAAAGTGTCATTAAACGAGGCATAGATATGAGCAACACCATAAACGAGCTCTCCCTCTGCGACTTGAGGACCAAGAGAGGCTGGCTCTTCCTTTTGCACCTTGGCTTTTTTGGGAGGCTATATTAAAAACATCATCCACAAGTCAGTAAGACGATCCAACGATTTAGAGCACTGTGCCTGTTCGATAACACGGCACACACTACAAAGTTCGACAGGCAATTCCACATACCATCTTGACAGGGGATCGAGTAAGGACTTGACGGGAACGACGACAACTTGAGGGACGACGAGCTCGTTCGTCTGTTAATCACCTTGAAACAAACAAGTTACAAACAACTGATGTGAAAAATCATTAATAATTTCCAGTCTCGAAAATAGGTCTCCCGACCCAAAGTACTCAAGTGTCAGCTTGTTTCATCTAGTAGTTAAACCTAAGGTCTTTCCAACGCCGCGCTTTCCAACAAAATTGGCATTTCCGAGCAGCCTGTCATCGACAGTCAGTTAGTCTGACCCCATCTCATAAAAATGAAATCTTTCCTATCCTCCAATTTGCGACGGAGGAGGCAAGGCTTGAGTTTGTTAAGCACTATCGTGCTCGCTTGACACCCATTACCGGTGTCTCTGCTAGCACAAATGGACAGCTCATCACTTTCCGCGACACTAAATCTAAATGACGTACGTCCCAAATCAAGCGACAGGAAAGAAAATGATGAATAAAAACAAACTTGTTAACATCTCAAATTTCTTTGACCTGCAATTAAACCGCAACACGAAGACATGTAATGTATGCAACTGTATGCAACATTCACAGCCCTCCTCAGTATGCTGGATAAATCCAAAAGTACAAGTACTGGATAAAGAAAGATAAAGAAAGTTGTTGATTGGCTAAATAGACGACCCAGTCCCCTATCAAATGTCCGGCAGAGTTATAAACACTATGTAACAGGAGAAAGCAAGGAGAGTGGGAAAATAGTGTAATGTTGGTTGAGATTTAGGAGGTATCCAGAAAAAGATGATCAACTAGTAGGCAAATTCTGATTGCCTGATCAGCTCCAGCGCCTTCTCCGAGCGGGGTCTCATGTCAAATTTGAATGGATTCGGCGTTCTAGACGAGCAACGCGTCTGTTAATGAGTTACATTACACCTAATCATTAGGACTGACCTGAAAATGAGATTCTCAAAAACATATTCAGGTTCAATGGTTTTTCCTTTCTCGTCTACAGCCTTTGTGATGTCCATTGTTGCAATAATTGATGCAATTACTAGCCAATTGGACGAGTCCGCGAGATGAGCTCCAGGACAGCGCCTTAATCAATGTATCAGGACATTCTGCATACTGCAAAGACTCGGATACAAACCTCCTGCCAAAACCGAAGACGTAGTTGCCCGGGTTTCTTCTCCTCGCGGTCTCTGCATCAACGGGCTCCATAAATCTCTCTGGCCTAAACTCGTCGGCATTTGGATAAATTTTCTCATCACGCGCGATTGTCCTAGTGTCGGTCTTCGTCAGATTTGTAAGAATTTAATGACCAAAATGCCCACCAAATGTTTCCAAAGATCTATTAATACCAAATTTATTAGAAGGACAGATTGTCTAATAGCAAAAACTACTTGCCAACGATCCCTTAGGGATATGCATACCTCTGTAGACATCATCTTCCATGAGCCGATGGGGGAGACCTCAAATGAGATCAGACTACAGTTTCCAACTATGTCTTCTGAACTTACTCAAGGGAACGGGGACACCCCAACGGAGAGACTCGTTTATGACTGCTTGAACTAACATTGGGTCAGATATGATAGAATCTGAAGGTATCATATCGTCGCTTACTGTAAGGTAATGAATCCCGATCCGCCATTGTCGGTAGCCTATCTGTTCCAATCACACTATCAATTTCCTTCTGGGCTTTCATAAAGACTTCAGGGTAGCTGAGCATCGCCATGATGAAATGGCAGAGAGTTGTCAAAGTCTAGAAGTAAATATTTAAGACCAGATGTGTGCCATGGGAGATACAGACAGCGTACAGTATCAACACTGGCAGAATACATAGAGTTGGCGGTCCATTTCAGGTCAAACTCGAATTCCCCGTTGGCCTTGGACTTGTCATCCTCAAGAATTGTTGAGCAGAAAGAACTTTGGTAGTGACCAGCTGCCTATATATTTGGCATGAGGTGACAGAAACAACGATTGGTGAGAAGCGCACCATAGTGCTCTTGACATATTCATACGGTTTCTCTACCAGTTCTTCGAATTTAGCCTTCCATTTGACTGCCTTACGTTTGAAACCAGAACCAGGAGCCCAATTAGGCAAGTACTGCAGCGCAGGGATAATATCCACAGGCCATATACCACTTCCCGAGGCAATGTGATTCGCCAAAAGATCCACGCAGTCTTCTGCGAGCTGCAGAAATTTGTCCTCGTTGGACTTGACTTCATAACCATAAACCACAGAGAGCGTCAAGCTACCTGCATATCGTCGCATGTGAGACTCATACTGGGAAGGATCCACGGCCAGGCGCCTAAGGAAAGCTACAGTCTCGGTTTGGAGTAGAGGGTAATATGCTGGGATAGCTTGTAGCCCAAGTGCCTGATGTAACAACCTTCTCTGACGCTTTGACTGATCACCATACGATGTGAACGCCACCTGTAAAGATATGCGGGTAGTAAGCAGTAGGCAAACATTGCAGTGTATAGTAGCAGAACCAGAACCTCCATCTGTCACCTAGATCGGAGTGACAGGAAGCTAAAAGGAGAAACGCCCAAACACCTACCATGTTCTTGCATCCACATCTACAGCGAAGAAAGCGGGTCAATAACCCACGTGTAAAAAGAAATATGATAGGTGATGAAAATAAAATTGGTACTTACAACTCGCCTGTCATGACCTGCTGAGGCCTATCGGAGTAGATGCTCCCACGCTTGTCGAGGAGGTCGAAAACCGCCTCTGGACTATTCAGGAAAACAAGGCCCTGGCCAAGCACATGGAGGTAAACTACATCGCCTGTTACAAGAACAGTCACGGAATTACGGCGTGAAAAAGTCAGTTTGGCATGCGTATATGCGGCGAAGCTGCGCCCATGACAAGGAATTGGCCAAATGTGCTCACCAAAGCGTTTTGCCCATTGAAGAGCGGGAAGCCAGAGCTCTTTCGCGGTGAGGTCTCTGATGTTGCCCAAAACGGGGATTGGGACAGGGCCAGGAGGGAGAGGGATTGAAGGTCTGAACTTTCGAAGCCAGACGAAGATGGCGACAAGGAGGCTGGCAGAGGCGACAAGGACGGATGAAGGCATGCGGGGGAAGGAGGGGTGAGAAGAGACAGAATGGGAGCCAGGGTCTTTTATACTCGAACAATGTTTGAAGGCGCCCACACATCTGGCGCTTCGGGAACAGCCAAACACTCGTCGCCACTCGCGCTTCTTCGCGGCTTTTATTTATTTTTCAAATCTAGATGTGATAGATTGCGGGCCTGTCGGCAAGCGAGCCAGCACCCTCCATATCAACCCGAAGATAAATAGCGGGATATCAGCGCTTGGAGCACAGCCATACAACGGACTGCGAACGAGCACCGTGTAACAAATTGTTGATAATAAAAATAAAAATAAAAAAACACAGCCATACATGACCATAAGATCTCTTGGAAACATGACATTGAGCTTCAGAGTGTCAAGATCTACTCAAATAACAGGCATGAATCATCCCATACAAGGCAAGTCGAGGGAATTCATAATATGAGTATGAAATGAATGAAAGAAGAATCAGTTGGGAATTCATACTATAAACGTCACCAGCGCCCCTTCAGCTGATTTCAATTGACCCGATCGCGGCTCAGTGAGGAAAAATCAGGCACAAATATTGATACTCCATATGCTAGTGGTTCCCTTACACATGTCCAGAAGATTACGAACATCCTGGACTATCAATGAAAGCAGGTTTGACGAATGAGATATGATATACGGCTCCCAGGTCAACGCCACATCTTGTCTCTTGTCGAGTACAACTGCAATTCACATTACAGAAATCGGATTTTTCTACACCGGCAAAACAATTTCCTTTGAATCATGACCAAAAAACAGTCTATTTATAGCACCAGAGGTTTTCCCTAGAATTTAATAGCCCACGGAATTATTCATTTACCGTTTTCTTAGTCGCAATGTGCATGTCTGGTCACAATAATGATGATCCGCTCTTTCAACATCCTTGGTAGGCCATTTAGGTGAACGGACCAGACTCCCAGAAATGAGGTAAGGTGAGTTTCATGGATACCCTACAAGAATTGGAAAGTTGCAAGAGTTTGGAGGATTGGAACAGAAGAGAACAGTCCGATGATCAAGAAGAGACAGAGATCGACAAGCTTTTTCACAGCTCCAAGTAATTTCGCGAATAGGAGGAGCTAGAATCTCGAGCCAATAACTCTTCCTCGCACGTGTGATTCAGATATTTTGGACCTATGTACGTGACCTTCGAGGAATTGCAGAAGAAGAAGAAGGATGAACTCATGGGCAATTCATGAGAATTCAGCTAAACAACTATTGACTTACTAGTCAATCAGCATTAGATGCCATCAATCAGGCCACTTCGCACGCCAGAACTTACTGATAAAGGTCATACCCACCACCCAAGAAGTAAATCACTCAAATTATTGAGGGATAAGATTCATGGCGGAAATGCCCCTGGTTTCGCCGGAAGTCCGCGATGATCTGTTCTCAGTATATAATTAAAGTGATGATGTATTATGTCAACGCCCTCCCCTTGGAAGGGAGCCGAATCCTCGCCGAATCCATAAGAATGAAAGAATTACAAGAAGATGATGAAAAACATTGACAGATACAGCATAATTCTTTCATCAACAACAAAACCCATTATCCAGTGTCTGATGTCTGATCAACAGGAATGGACATGTAAAGTAGTGGGGTTGAGCACGACATGGTCATGAGTAACGAAAGCAGGAGGATGAGATTAACATCACCAAGCCCACGCGATTTCGAATCGTGTTTTTCATTAATTCAAAATATAGGTCATCAGTGGTCATTACAATGAGGTTCGGTTTATGAGCCTGCTTGTTTAAAGCGGTTCCGAGAAAGAGGGGGGGGTCACAAGGGGCAGAGCCAAGTTCGAGTAATTAATTTCAATGATAGATGACCCGATTTCATGTTTCCAGGTACACGTTCCATTGCTGCTGTCGAGTCTCATCATTATTAACCACAATAGGTAATTGGACGCAGGCGTGGAACGTGACTCAAGCAAAGAGACCCAGCCCAAAAAGTGACAGGTCAAGGACACTCTGGCTCCGTGTGATCGGTCCGAAATATTGGACCGTTTATCAATTCATGGACCAACAGTGTCCAGAGATCGATCACACACAGAATAGTGCGCACCCTGTCAAAAATGAAAGATAAAAAACAGAGATAAGCTGCAACGCCACAACAGTATGTTCGACATCCTCCCCAATATTGTATCTACAACACAATTATAATATTACCATCATTTATCAGAGAGAACAGGAAACATTTATATAATAATCAGGGGTAAGTCAAGCAGAAAATTCTAAGGAACCATTGCTTCTTGAACTCTTACCTCCATCACATCATGGTAGCACCCGAGTTGAACTTAGTGAATACAATGTCTGAGACTTTCCAAAACCCCTATGAGTACCAACCCAACCCTGAGAGACCTCCAGACACTGCTGTCAACATACAACAGGGTTGAATGCCTTTGAAAAACAATTTCAATACTCCCTGCAGCCCGTCTACATTGACTATGGACTCCTCCCCTCCATCTGAAGTTGAATATGCCAAAAGAGTAGCAACCTTGAATGACCAAATGGACATTGAAATGTCCAACCTGTCAATGGATTATACGGGGTATAATGTGCCCCAACAAACGCATGGTGACAGTGAGGCGGCGCCTAATGCCTTATGTCAAATTGACCCATCCATGTTACCACTCTCACCATCAACCATACCCTATGAGGCTAATGCTCCAGCCGATCCTAATCTATGGGATGGCTATTTCGGTGCAATCTCTTTGTTCAGCACAAATGAATTTCTTCAAAGCAACACTCAAAACATTTCGTGCTCCTTAATATGCATGGCAGAGTTCATAAAGCAAAGGAACATAACAAACCATGACAGAAATAAAATTCCTCAGCTTGAATCATTTGGTGAAGCGGCACTCACTTTTATCCAGGCCATACATAAAGTGGGTTGGGACAGGCTTAACACACCAAACATGACCACCCTCAGGCACAAAATCAAGCTGCAATTTGCTGAGTCGGGTCCACCAAGTACAAACA
>Ga0153955_100105_pt1 | contig 60809 bp, 78 predicted proteins | sample TSFL039MetaG_FD_104744 | JGI IMG/M metagenome (GOLD analysis project Ga0153955, IMG submission 104744) | Attine ant fungus gardens microbial communities from Florida, USA - TSFL039 MetaG | ecosystem: Host-associated > Fungi > Mycelium > Unclassified | place: USA: Florida, Wekiwa Springs...
ATTTCCTGTATATAAGGCTTCATAGTCTGAGGATTAGACCTCAGACTTAACAACATCTTTTGTTGCTTATTCTACCTTGTTTGAGAATCCAAAACTCTTCAATCACAAACTCAGTAAGTGACCTTTTGTGATAGGTCAACTTATAAAGACCGTTTTCAATTGGTTGAATGCTTTCTGCTACTCCTCCTCCCATCTCCATTTTTCTTCCTTTCTCATTAGAATGTTCAAGGATCTAGCTAGCTTTGCAAAATCTTTCACAAATCACCTGTAGTAGTTTGCAAGTCCTAAGAATTTTCAAACATCCCTAACTGTCTTTGGCATGGCCTAGTTCAATACTCCTGCCACTTTATCCTCTTCCATCTTGACCCATTACTACTCCCAGAAAATTCACCTTCTGTACCTTCCAAGTGCATTTCTCTGGTTTTACATACAGATCATTGTCCTCCAGCCTCTTTAGTACCTCCTCCACTATTTTATCATGTCTCTCCTCCGTCTTTGTTTCTATTAACACATCATCTATAAATGCCGCTACTTTTCCTTCATTGATCATGTCTCTCAAAATTTTGTTCATCATGCCTTGGAACGTGGCAGGTGAATTTGTCATTCCGAAAAACATTACCACTAGCTCATATGACCCCACATGAGTAGTGAAGGCTGCCTTCCACTCGTCTCCTTCCTTTATCCTTACATTGTTATAGCCCCACCGGAGATCTATTTTAGTGAATACTCTTTTGTTGCCCATAGAGTCTACTAAATCTGTAATTAATGGCAGAGAATAGTTATTCTTGACCATCTGTTTGTTGAGTCTTCTGTAGTCTATAACCATGTGTTTTCCTCCATCCTTTTTGCCTACAAAGAACACCGGCGACGTCTGAGGTGATTTAGAAGGTCTAATATACCCTTTCTTTAAATGCTCATTAACGAACTTCTGCACCTCCTCCTTTTCATTTCTAGAAAGAGGATAAACTCTTGCTTTGCTAGCTTTAAAGTTATCATTGAGATCTATCACATGATCCTATACCTTTCTGACCAGCATTCTCTCAGACTCCACCTTCCCAAACACCTTTAACCATTTATGGAACCATTTAGGCACCATTTCCTCTACCTTCCTATGGTCCACTTCCATTTCTTCCTCTCGTTCCCAGTCCTCTTTCTTATCTACTGCCCATCTGACAATTTTCTTCTCATCTTCTCTTATCTCCTTTTTCTCTTTTATCTTTACTGCCTTTCCACACAGTGGTAGACACCTCGTCATTCTTACTTCTCCTTTCTCCCAATCTATCTCTGGATTATGAGCTGCTAGTTATGGCATGCCCAAAATCACATCTGTCTTCCCCAACTCACAAACATCCATTCGCACTCTCTCCATATGTCCTTTATAGAACATGTTCACTTCTACCTCATGAGTTATTGCACCTCCACTATTTCTAGTGCCATCCACATTTCTCACTTGTAGAGGGCGATCCAATTTGATCAGCCTGTACCCTCCTTTCTGAGCCAAACTTTTGCTCATAAACATCCCTGTTGCTCCACTATTGAGTAATGCCTTAACTGTCTTCCCCTCATGCATGTCTATCTTCTTAATACCCACAGTCATCCATACTTCTTTTAGAGGCTTAAATGTTCACCTCACTTCTCTCACTTCCCCCTTTTGCACTGCCTTCTAATTGGCAGTTCCTACTACTCTCTTTGGATCAGTGATTCCAGCCCTCCCCTTCTGGGCCCTAGGCACTGTCCATTCCATCTCTCCACCCCAATTCCACCACGGTGTTTTCTTCCCTGTCCTACAAGGCAGACAGAAAATTTCTCTCTTCTCATTCCTCTTTGTCTCCCAAATGACCACATCCTTTCCTCCACACACATTACACTTTACTCTTTCTGCTCTTCCACTTTCTGCTTCTCTATCTCTCCAGTTCCACACCTCCTTGCAGCTCCCACACCACATATTACTCAACTGCACTTTCCCCAAGAAGCCCTGTCCCCTGTTTTTTTCTGTCTTTGTTCCCTTATAGTTGCATCCCCTACACTCCACAAATATTACCACTTCTCTTGGCATGGTCCACCCCTCCATGCATATTGCCTACCCTTGGGGGCAGTCCCCTTGCACCACTGTGCTCCTTCACCTTCTCCTATACCACTCATGGTGGTGCTGCTTCTTCCTTCCTCCTTTCTTTTTTCTGTGGACATTCCCACTTCTTGTGCTCCTCTTTATCACATCCAAAGCATTTTACCACCTCTTTCACCACTTCTTGCCTTCTTACCTCCCTCACTCCACATTGTATCACTTGACTCCTTAACACTTCAAACTTATTGCCTGCCACCATCTTCTTCCTTTGCTCTTTCCCACTCCTATAGTTTTGGGCAAGATGCCCAAATGTTATAAAACAGCAGGTGAACTAGACGATCTGTGGTGGCAGATTATTTTATTTCTTTTTCTTTTCTAATAATTATGTAATATTAAATGAGCATGGGACATCATGACTCAAAAGAGATGCACGGGATAAAATAGTTAGGCAAATACTTGTAAACACATATTTGTGTATAAGTAGCCAAGCCAAGCGGGAACTCTAACAAGTTCTCTTTGTCAAACTCTGACTTAGAGTGTGAGTGAGGTTAAGGTTACTCAACTGAGACTTCAATTGTTACACTGAACTTCCTGCATTGCCTACACAACTTTCCTTCCCTTCCTTTCAACTCTGCCCTTAATTTGGCAAGGGCATACCTTTGGTTGAGCATAGTGCTCATGAGATTGTTATATTGTTCCAGAGACATGGTATTGTGCTCTGGATGGACGAAATGATTTGTTTGTAAAAAAAAAAGATTTTATTTCTTGAGGGTGTGTCGTCTTCTTCTTAGGGCTCATAGTACATCTGCTGGGGCGCACAAGTCTTCTCCCAGCCAGGTGCCTACTGCCTTACTAACTACTGCCCTAATAATACTGTGGCTATCACTCCAAGAAGGAGATCTCTATACTAATTGCCTTCTTAAGGATGTGGTGATATTCTTCTATGTAGACTGATCACAATAGACCAGTAGCACGAAGTATATAATGTGAAAAATTGTACAAGTATACTAGACAGCACTGCTCAATTATGAGGTCAGGTCTTAGATATGATACCTGAGCTTGGTACTACACTGCCACCATTAGTCCCTAACTAACTAACAAGTCCCCTTAAGCTTGGGGCCCAGCTATCAGGAATTTGGGAGTGATCTAAGTTGATCACCCATCAAAGGAGCAATGAGAGTAAGTTTGACAGGGATCGAGGTGATTGGTGTCTGGATGTGATAACAAGTTCTAGTGTAACGATCTTAAGCTTAGGTAGTATAACCCTAACCCAGATTGTACTCTATGTCAGAGTAGACAAAGAGAACTCATTAGAGTCCTTGCTAATTTGTTGTACACTACTTATACATGTTCAACTATTTGTCCTTATTTACTGATCTGACTGTATTACATAATAAAATAAAAGGAAAATAAAATAAAATAAATATTGACTTAGAGGGAGAAGGTGATTCATAATACTTAGTAGGTGATCAACTAATCTATTAAATATCTAAAAAAACAAAGTGACTATGTAGGTATTAAGTTCAGTGTTGTACAAGACTATAAGATATGCTCACCTCAGATGACACCTTAGTAGATGATCAACTAAGGGACTAGCTAGGCTACTTGGCTTATTATTATATTATATTTTGGTATACTATGTCTCAGATAATAATATACCATGTCTCAGTGAAACAATAGAGTTAGAACTCTTGTGGGTCAGTCCACATCAACAATGTAGAATTGAAGACAGTTGCTGATAACTTTTTCAATGAGTTTGCCAGTGATGTTGAGCAGGACAATTGGACAGAAGAACTTGGGAGTATTGTAGAAGTCCTTGTTGGGTTTTGGAATAATGACTGATGTGGATTGTTATAAAACAGCAGACAAGCTAGACAATCCATGGTGACAGATTATTTTATTTCTTTTTATTTCTTTTCTTATGTAATATTGAATGCATGTGGGACACTGAGACTCAAAAGGGATGTGCAGGATGAAAGTAGTTAGGCAAATACTTGTAAACACACATTCGTGTATAAGTAGCTGAACCAATTAGTAAGAGCTCTAACGAGTTCTCTTTGTCAACTCTGACTTAGAGTGTGATCATAAGCTACCACAGCTGACAGTCACTACATGGATTCTTTGAAATGGTTAGGCCAGAACTCTAGTTCAATGCAAGCATTTGCAATGTTGACAATCTTGCTAAGACATATTTTGTCATCCATGGACCTAGTGGATCCCATGATTACTCTAGTGATTACATAATATGAATTATAAGTAGACTTATATTAGAATGGTACCTGATGTAATACAATGGTATTAAGAGGTTAAAATTGGACATTTTTTCCTTTTATCCCCTTGAAAATATACTCAAGAACTGTAATCAATTACTAAAAATCCTGCCCCCTATGCACTAGACATCTACTCACCTTTCTCTCCATTATTACTAATAAGTAGCTGTGTACATAAGTAGAATTATCTACCATGGACTGTGATCAAACACCATGTAATGAAAAAAAATGATATATTCAGGTGATCTGCTGACTCGGCGGTTCACTACAACACACTCAACACTTGTTAGTGGTTGACATGCCCACCTATCATAATGTACAGCCAGGGAGCCTGGAATCTGAGAGTATATGACGCTGCCGTCAGAAAGTTCGGGATGTTTGTGGCATTCAATTTGTACTAGTCCGATGTTGAAGACAACTGTACAGTTATTCGGGAGCGTTTGATGTGCGCCATGGTATGATGAATCTCTTTCGGGATGTGAACCGAGTACACGATACTAACATATTCAGGGGCTGCGTGACAGTGTTACCCCATGTGTGTCCGTAGTCAGCTGATTCGAGTGAAGTCTTGAACTAACTCACCTGTTGAATCATCATCAGACCTGCCCTCTGACGCCTTTTTGACATTTCTGCTAATGGAACCACATAACTAGGCAAGCGATTTCCGAAAGCACGGTAAGTTATGGGTGAGTTAAGAATACGAATGGTCGAAAACGTTTAGGGTGGTCACGGTGACGGGTCAAGTGAGCAATTACCTAATGGACAACGCGGGGATCCAGGTGATGGGCCAAATCAGGCGGCAGTCACGCGGAGAGATGGCAGGGTAAGGGAAACTATTTTATTTTATTTTGTTGTCCGTTCTTCCTCATCCTCGCCCCCGTCCTCGTCCCCGTTTCTCGTTGCTGAAGCGGTTTCTAGGTCGGTGGTTATACCAATCTCTCTCTGGACCAAGTCCTCCTGTGCCTTTCATAGACCCTCCTGCGGAAGTGCTCCATTTCTGGCATGTTTTCTTAGCTGTTAGTTTGGCCCATGACCCTGCTGCTTACTCTGTCCTCCTAGGGCCTCCTGCAATGCTGAGGACACAGTTATCGTTGCTTGTAGTTGAGGAGGAAGCTCTGAGGCAACTTGAAGGTAATGAAGCGTTACCTTGGTTATGGAATGGTGGGTGTGCAACTTGTACTTGATGTGCATATCTGAGTTATTTTGGTAGTGTTCACAAGACATGGTAGTGCGGTCAAGGACGGGCGGAGACTTGAGAATATATTGTGGCGATTGTGGTATAAGGTTTTACTGGGCTCAGACAAAGAGCTGGATGCAAAAGTTTACCGCCCGCCTACACCCGACGGAACATCTCGACCGTTTGGTAATCTTTGACTCTTATAACGTCATGCATTCGCTCAATCCGAAGTAGAAATTTGTCGGAACTCATCCAAGATGGCCAAGGTTCTCTGTGAATTACTGCCTAAGGCGACCTTACCTTCAGTCTCGATTTCAACCTCTACCCGCACTATATCCCAATCATCTTTAGATATTTCGGGTATCTCTGCACCTTCTACGGCGTCGCTGCCTACACCAGAGTCTGAGATTGTCGAAGAGCCTTGTTGCTCCCTTGTTTTCGACTACTCACCGAACCCGATGATTGAAAATCATCACTATTCATGTTCCCCCATTGTATCTGAAAACATCTTACCTCCTCCCCCCAAACTCGTGATTGTGGATCCAACTCCTAATCCAACTCCTCATCCGACGCCTCCCAGTACACCTATTGTCCCTTCGCATTTACATGTTTTGAAGCATAGTTCCACGGAGGCTTCGACTATGATTGCAAAAGTCACTGCGGTATGCTCTGATAGTCTGAAAGTGCCATTGTTGTGTGTTCCTGGACATGATCCACCTGTGCATGTGCAAGTGGGGATCAGTAGTAGACTGGTCAATCTACAATCACGAGAATTGAAGGGTTTTGACAGGGATGAATATCATGAGTATCCGTCCAATATTAGCACATGTTTATCTGGAGGTAGATCTCACTTTCTTCCTTCACCTATGCACGCACTTCGTTTTTAATGCTTTCTTGTTTAGCTCGTCACTTCAACCACAATTACAAACATAACGACCAAGTGACCATAGAACGGATTCCCTCTTCTCTGCTCCCATCTCCACCTTCAAACTCACCTCCCCCTCCCCTATCAATTGCTGCCACCACCATGGACCCTGCAATGGGTGATTTAGCTGACCCAATGATCCAAGACAGGCATTCGACATCTTCTGCTTCAGATACTAAGACTGATTCTTTATCCTCCTCTTCGGATGTCACGACTACCGCGACTACTACTCCGAGTAGTAATCCAATGATGGCGACGACGATGGCGACGACGATTGGGTCTGTCTGTGGTGAAACAATGATGAAATCACTGAAAACACATTCTCTCCCTTTTCTCCGTGATTTGGCAAATGAAACTGTTCCGACTTCTGAAGATCTTTTTCCTGTGACTTCGATGGGGAATCAATTTCAAGGGACAAATGCCATCACTAATTCAACCTCCCTTGTCGTTGTTGATACCACCGCCACTACTCCTCCTGGCGCCGATGCAGCTGCTGTCAACTCATCAGTGAAGACCGATCCTGCCATTGCGATCAATACCACGACGGCCATCAATGCTGATACAACACTTACGTTATCCTCGGCGACTTCGTTCTCATCCTCTTCGCCCTCTTCTGGTCGACATCCAGCAGCACCACCTAAAAAGGCGTATAGTATAAGTGCCTCAGCGAACGGTGGCATTTGCGCTAGTGGACGCCGGAATAAAATCGGAGCATTATTGAATGGGAGAAAGGGTGTGAGGTCTAGGAGTACGATTAAGAATCGGGTGGGCGTAGGATGGAAAGCGAGGGTTGAGTCTGCCAGGTCGTTTACTTCTGCCATCCCGTTCACGAAGGGCAATCTTCCGACGATGCTGGCAACGGAGGTTTCCACTGCTACAGATACGAATACCCGGGATACAAACCTGGACGCTGACACCCATATCGATGCTAATGACAACGATGTCATCTCTTGTGGAAAGGTTCTCACAGCTGATAATAGTCTCAGTAGCAGTGGACGTGATCGACAGTGTGGTCTAACTCAAAATCGATTTTTACCGGGTCATGTTCCCATCAGAAGTACGACTTTCGCAGTTGGCAAACACCATCATGTAAGAAGACAGTCCTCTTATCACTCTCACCCACGTCGTCACTCTCAGCACCAACTTGTCAAAGAAAGTACAGAAGAAAACAAACGCCTGATAGTAAATGGCGTTATGAGTGGTACTGGGAAATTGAACCATAGGACCGGGACGAAGAGTACCAAGAGCGTGAGGAGTGTGAAGAGTGGTGGTTCTAATGTTAAGGGCGAGACAAGTGATATTGGAGAGGAGTTGGTTTCAGATGTACTGCAGCAACAGCAACAGCAGGAGAGAGTGAAGACGGAAGAATTAGGAAAAGAAGAAGAGAGAGAAAGGTCATGGAATGTATCGATCGTGAAGAGTCCGGAGGAAGTTGAAGGTGATGCAGTAGTGCAAGCGATGTCGTCTTTGAAGGAGGAAGAGACATTTGTTGACGACATTCAAGGCAAAAGGAAAACAAGATTTATTACTTCTAACGCTACCGCCAACGGTAAGCCGAACCATCCTACTACGACCAAGAAATTATCAATTGTGGTACCTTCTCTTCATGTTGAAAGGACGCTCGCAGATCCGTTGCTTCCCAGAACTACGAGTCGGAAGATTATAGTCACCAGTGGTTCTGAGGATGATGAGGATGAGGATTTTGAGACTGAGACGGAGGATGAGACAGATTGTGCTGGTACTGGGATGGGGAGTACCCTCACGGATAAGAGTCATGTGAAGAAGAAAGGAAAAGGAAGGGAGCGAGAGGGAGTTTTGAGTGAGTCGCAGCAGAAATTACAGGTGCAATTTGAGTTGCAGCAACAGAAGAAGAAGCAGATATTGGAGCAGCAGCAGCGGATTCAACAGCGACTACAGGCGCAAGCACAGCAGTATCCGACTCGACCTCGACCTCGGCCTCCGCTAAATCGTACTCAATCCCATAATGTTATCCATCCCACTCGCACAACTACCGCTACTACTCACAAGCACGCACCCTCCCGCGGACAAATCCAACAGCACCAACGTGCACTATCTGAACAACAGCGTGCAGCGGAAGATCGCAAATGGAAAGAAGAATTATTTCTTAAACTACCCACATCGTCTTTCCAAGATTCAGTCAAGATTGCGAGGACAAAAAGTGTACCTGGATTGTTGAGTCGGTTGTTGAAGCCTGATCTACAGATATTACCTGTGGATCCGTCGTTGAGCGGAGATGGTAGTGCTGGAGCGGGTAGAAGAGGATTTAGTTCTGGGATGATTCAACCTTTGAAGCCGCTTATGCCTTTGCATATAGGACAGCAGGAGGAAGCAATAGTGCAGAATCAGCAGGTACGACCGCAAATCAAAAAACAAGTGCCTGTTCAACCTTCGCACCCTCAAGCAAACCAACAAGCGCCTCCTGTTCATAAACCTGTGACAATGCTTAATCCTCATCTTCAGCTTCAGCCCCCTAAAATTGTTGCTACTCATCCCGTTCTTGTTCAACCTCCTGTGGACAAGGATCCAGCTAACGGCGTTGATGATGGTGACAATCAGCGCCCACAACATAGTCGAACAGCCAGTCGGACATATCGACTTCCTAAACGTTTGGAAGCGTTAACCAACTCAGGCAGTGGCAACGGGAGTGCTGGAAATGCCAGGGGTGGAACTACCAAGACACCTGTAGCGACTGCAGTGATGTCGGAATTGTGTGTCGGGAGTATCCTTGGTACGAAGAAACAAGTTGTTATTGGAGGTGATAATGCTCTTGTGAATATCAATACGAATGCGAGCGGTAGTGGCAGTGGCAGTGGCAGTGGCAGTGGAGGCACGATGGGATTTGGTAAAGGGAGGTATAAATCGAAAGCACCACCTCCGGAAACGGTTATGGAGGATACAAGCGGTGAAGAGAGTGATGATAATGAGAATCGGCTAGATTTATCAAAGAGCGTTGCTCAGGAGAAGCTGAGGGCACTGCTGGAAGCGAAAAAAGAGAAGAAGTCTGCCCAGAGAGACGAGCAGCAACAGCAACAATCAAGAGTGAATCCACAAGAAGAAATTGAACACCGATCCACTGAACCGATTTCAATACCCCCACCAAATAAGTTTTACCCTTACAACTTACCACCACCGAACCCACCTACTTCACCACGTACAACAAGACGGAAGATGTTGACTGTAGAGATCCCTGAGAGTTTAAGAAGAAATCTTCTGTGGGAGAGACAGGTTAGTCAGGCGCATCGAAGAGGATTAAAGAGGAGTGCAAGTAGTGGAGACATCGCCAAGGGATGGGAAATACCTAATGTTGTGAAGTTGACGCCGAAGTGGCTCAAGCAGGAGCCGGAGGATGAAGAGAAGGAGAGATTGAAGGAGAGTAGGAGGAGATATTTGGCGAGGACGAGAACTTGGTTGTTTGAGTATCACGGTACAGGATGGTGAGCACGGCTCCTCGCATAAAACTTGCCATTGGGTGTTCCTTGCTTCTCTGTGGATTGGATTCATACGACTGTATGAATTATATTGACTTCAGTTGTTCGTTACCAAAGGGCATATATCATCCAATTCAGCGACTCGCTTTTCTTCCTCCTAATCATTTGACAACGGCATCACCTCATATTCATGTAATTGGAAGCAGTCTGTTTTCATGTGAACCTGCTGTTCTTTCTTTTTTTTTCCAAAATTTCTTTGGTTGGTTATGTTCGCTCCCTATCATGTATACATTTGTGCGTTACGTTTACCCACTTTTGCATTGGTCATTTCCATATCCTGCTTGCGCATTACCCATTTCTTCCTATTCTCCATCACCATTCATATCCAGCCTTTTTCCATAGCCATCGTCGTATGACATAATTACTCGTCTTGTATCCATTTTTGCTGTCGTTTGTTGACCAAACTGTTTTCTAATATCTACTCTGTCATACAAAGGGCAAATCAGGTGTTATACAAGTCCAGTGGTGCTACTGACATATTGAAGATGGTTATGTATCTACTCAGATAAAGATATAAAAACTTTCCTATTGTCGGGAGACTAGAATGACAAGCCAGGTGTTTCTGTTGCTCCAAACTAATGTGATCAATGAAAAGTAGCCCCAAGTCTGACTTGCCATCAGTGGAAAGCAGTCCAAGTTGCCCAGCAGCATCTTCTACCTTGTCAAAATAATCAGCAGCACCAGATAGGTACACGAGAAAAAGCAGCATGAATCGAAGATCAGGTGGCTTCACTGTTGATTCAGCTTCTGTTTACATCTCGAATGGATTCTCCAGCAGGAAACCTATACAATGGGTCACAACTCCGTGTCATATAATTGTTTGGATTATCAGGATTTTCAGCTCAGGCAAAATGAATCAAAAAAACTTACTGCATGCTTTCGATCAAGTGCACCAGTAATGGCACTTCCGCTTTTGAACCTGAAAGCTTATCAGAAATGAGAAGGAACAAAGCATCATGCTCCTCACAAAATCTCGGAGGTGATTCTGCTCAGTATGATTAGCACTCTCAATTAGTTGCATTGTGTCTTCAAGAGCAGGGATGAAACTACTTGTCACTTCCCTCCTAGAAATAGCTAGCGCTGTTAAATTGCAATTAGGTCCCAAAACGAGTGGATAATGGATTGCTCACTTTTGAAAAACATATGCTGCAGCCATTTACTTGAGTGCTTTTCAACAAACCACAAAAGAGTCCACATGTGGAAATATGAACAAGAGTAGAGCACACTCTCAAAAGTGGACTTAGATCCCACCCAGTACCACCCTGGGTGGGTACTGACAATCATTCAAGCATAAACATTGACATTAATCCTTTGAACTACCAATATGTCGACGATGAGAACCAAATTACTGGTAGTAGACCAACACATAGCCTAGACATATGAATATGCGCCCCGACCTCGACCTCGACCCCTCACGCCGCCTCTTGACCCTCCTCTCGCCACATCGCTTGCATGAAAGTTAAATACTCCACGTCCACGAAATGGTCCAAACCCTCGCCCACGTAATCCTCTTCTGTAGTGTGTAGCCGTGGTAGATGTGTCCGACTGGCCCGAAGAATTGGTGTATCCATTGACATGGTTTGCAGGCGAATATCCACCCCTCCCGCTTCCATTTCCATGAACTATAGATGCATATCTGCCTCGAAAGGAGGCATTTGGAACAACATGATTTGCCGAAGCTGAAGGATGATCACCTCGTCCGTTGTTTTGATCTATCACTCGATTGGGATTGCTCATAATTTGAACTGGGCCAACAGATTGACTGAAACTGTGAAATTAACAAGGGACGGAACGTGCGACTGCACCTACAAACCTTGGTGGAAGTACTAGTCGGAAGCCCGAGGCAGCGCGTTGACTAGGACCTGGCTGAGCTTGGGGATACGAACCAGACCTCGGTTTGAAGGGTGTAGAAACAGGTGGAGGGGGAGGAACTTTTGGATTAGTGGAAGTAATGAACTGAGGGTTTGAGAGGTTGAGGCACGAGTCAAACTCGACCGTCATGCCCCGATATGGCGAGCACCTTGAAAACGATCAATATAAATCTCAGCTACAACAGAATCCAGACCTATCACCCAATGTCACTCCAGACATGAATGGAACATCCCAGAGAACATCCATCGATTTTATGTTGAGACCAATGACGATTCCTTTGACTGACAATGGCACAGCACCCGAGTCCCTTACCATACTTACACGATCACCTAGCTCAAACTTCTGATTCTGGAGTCGATAAACTGCATGACTTGGCTTGAGGATCGCTTGTCTTGGAATGCCCTTGACGATGACTTTCTTGAAGGCAGAGGGCGTCTTGACCTTTGTCAGGGCGTCTGCCTGTTCTTCGAGTTCCATGACCGTTTCCTGTCATAATTCAATTAGTAACGTCAAGCATGACAAAGTGAACAAACCTTCGACAACTGATCGCAGGAGAGCGAAACCGATTCAAGGTCCGTAACACCTTTCACCTTCAACCAATGCTTGACTTCCCGAACCTTTTCATCTGGGTTTCGGCACCTGAAAATATCGGACGCATTTACTATCATATCGCCATCGACATCTAAGTACCTAAAAATTTCAGGAAACGCATTCTAGACGAAGAACGGTCATTTCACTCTCCCTTGTACTTGTGGGAAATGGATAGAACTGACCTTGTACTCTTTTATCAATCCCACGGCTTTTTCGCTGTATTCCCAATATCTGCCATCCTTCCTTGTATAATCCACAACTTTGAGCGCCTTAGCTTCAAATTTTAAGCTCAAACCAACGTTCGTCTTCTGTTTATCCTGCCCAACCACCATGTAACTCGCGGTAATTTTTGAGAGTGCCCGTGGAGAAATTCCTATATGATCTGCAGCCCGAAACGATGGTGTGTAAGTCGATGTCTTCCTATTCCTGACAATAGTCCTAAATGTCTCTATTTCCGACTTTTCAGAGGGGAAGAACTAGATGGGATCAGATCAGTGAACTGTTGGTAAAAGTTAGAAGAATCACTTTACTGCAAGGACTACTGATATACTGATATCAGACGTGCCAGTCACTTGTGCTGCAACACCGTAAGCATGCTCTCCCAAGAAAAACACTTTGCTTCCTTCCGGAAATTCTTCTTTCAGTGGGGGTGGTTCCCTCTCCATGAACCTCGGATCGACTGAGATGATCCCGGTTGGGCACATCTGCAAAGCCTGTTCAATCTCCTTATCCGCTCCTTCATAATCCTTCACCAATGCTCCTGTTTCAAGTCGCTTCAAACCCTTCAATGGTCGGATGTGCAAAAGCATCTCGACGTGCCCCGTCAAAACACCATACTTCTTGGAATATAATGACTCGATGCGCTCAGCCTTTCTCTCCCACAGGACCAGACCTTGTTGTGCGTGTGGGGTTGACAAAACTTTAGGAGGTGAGCCGGGAATAATAGACATCTTCTCATATTTGAAGAGGTGATCTGATACAGACACTACCAGACCTTCCTGGAGGAAAGGCCAGCCGATGAACGTCTTCTGTCCTATCATCTTCTTTGCAACCTCCTCTACCTTCATTGCGGGAGGATTTTCAATTTTGACAATCATAGACTTATTCTTTGATTCATGACCGTGGACATTAACACCGTGGAAGTTAAGCATGGCAGTATGTGGAAGCGTCTTAAGTGACGGAAAGCCGGCCAGAGCATCGGCGCCAAGGAATACGCCATCACAGAGCCCTGGTACTAAATAAAGACCATCAAGCGTAGGAAGATCGAATGGCTCCATACTGCAATAGCAGCGCTGTATTGTTGGGAAGAACCCTGGAAGAGACGAGGGATATGTTGTGGGTCCGCTAGGGTTATAACTGAACCTTGTGCTGGTCCCCCAGGTGTTGCGTTTACGTTCCTCTGGTGTCAATCTGTGTTCTCTAGCTGGACACACATTATTGGATGATTGTCATCAAGCATAATCACTCACAGGTCATTGCCTTCAGAAGTTTCCCTGCATCAATGAATGGGATTTTCACGATGGCCTCCCAATCTTGTTTCTTTCCATTGAGGTCTTGTTCGAATTCGGTAGGATAAAAATCCAAGATTGGAGAGTTTGAATCGTACATGAGGTCCTGATATGCTTCAGGAACATGTTCCATACTAGCTACGGGAAGGACACCCATGAGCTGCTCAAATGGTTTGAAAGGAGTACCGAGCTCAAAATTGAACGTCATTGCATCAACACTGCGCAAATCTGTATCACGAGTTGAACATGTATCCACACCGAAATGTAAACTTGAATCGTACCGGAGATACGGGGTGCATAATGATAATTGTAAAACCAGCCCCATGATGCAACGCCACTATAATAATAGTGCATCACCCACTGCAAGCCTTCTACATATCGGTATACCAAATCACTCATCGCTTTGCTGTTATCGTACGAGAATTCAAACTTGCCCTATCATCTTCATTAGCAGAACCCGCAAGTTACTTCGGCAACCATCTCACCTGATAATACCCTAATTTCCACTCATCCATCTTCTCCTTAATCAACCTCTGGTGGCGCGCCTCGAATCCACCATCTGCCTCCTCATCAAAAATTGGTGCCTCCTCGTACTTCTGCAATATGCGATCTGTAGCAGCGCTACTTTCCTCGTTGTCTTCATCTTCATCACTCACATCCTCCCATTCGCTGTCTGGTGGACAATCAACAACTTCATCCACAATGGTCGCACTGGCGGCATTCTCGTTCAGGTTTTCTTCAGTATATTTGTCCTCTGAAAGACCTGGGAAACACCAGGTGAGAATATTGTTGTCGTTCTCATCAAATTCATCCCATCGAAGGTCTAGATGTAAGTCCTCGGCGAGACGTTTGATGAATTCCCGTTCGCGAGCAGGAAATGTATTCGTCATTGCCAGCGTACCCTCCCTGGCTCCACTTCGACTACCAAGCACATAATCCTTCACTTCATCAAAAATCGTTCTTTGTGATTTTGTAAGTACTTTCGCGACAGAATATCAGTAAAACGAAAGATATGCCCCAAAATTGGCCGCACCTAGTTTGGACTGCTTCCGTCCCATCTCTACTTCTTTCACATGTTTGACCTGTTTCCCCTTGAACCATCTTAGGTCTGCGTATTCTTTCTCGAAGACGTCCTGCTCCCAAAGTGCCATTTCGTCAAGGATAACCTGCAAACGCTTCACATTGATGATACCATTTTCATTGATATAACCGTCTGGCGATGTTACGGTTCAAATAGAAAAAAAACCTCACAAGTAGAATAACGATGCTTACCAAGGCCTGGCAAAACCTTCTTATATACCTCAAACAACTTCTCTACTCCATTCTCATGGATATGCAAATCGGGCAAATTGGGCAAAAAATCATTCCCAACAAATACTGCCAGTAGTACGAAGTCGTCTATGACGTGCTCCAAATTATACTCGAAGGGCAATGTTGACTCGATATCACGGAACTCAAGGTCGAGGTATTCACGCATAAGACATAGGTGAAGCAGGTAGAAATTGATGGACTCCAAGCTGGAACTTGAGTGAGTCATTAAAATTTTGCACTCAATAGGATGAAGCAAACCTCATGTCTTTCTTCTTCCTCGAACCAGGGCCAAATTTGACCTCTTCCCGCAACAAACAGAAATGAGGATCATGGCTGACTAGTCCAAGCATGATGAGGTCGGCATCTAGACCATATAAGCAGTGCCGAATGTTGGGGTTATAATCTGGTTGCGCTCGGGATAACCTGATGTACTCCATAATCTTGTGTTCTCCCTCTCCAGGGACTTCATGGCCAGACAAAACGACTTCAATATTGCGCCAATTGGAGTCTTCAGAAATCTTCTTATTGACAAAGTATCGCAACTGCTCTGACAAACGAGTCATAAACGGGGTACCTAAAGGACCAATGATAGATGGATGAAGCCAATCAAAATGGCAACAATGACGCACCAGGCGTTATACAATTGCTGTCAAAAGCCTTCTCATCAGGCAATTTTTCACCCTTTCTTTCTGCCTTTTCCCTGACCTCTTTTGCTTCCTTCGCTGTGCGGAAACGTCTGCTCCGCTGCTGGTTCATCTTAGCACGGGGAGCAACACCATCCACGGCCATGAAGAAAAGTTTCTTAGGCTTGATCTTGCTAAAGAGGTGATCAACATAAGCAAAAATTGATGTGAATATTTGGTCCTCAGAAAGTCGGAAATGAGCATCTTCGTCATCGGGATGAGAACCTAGAAGTAGATCAGCTAGACAGCAAGAAGTGATTCAAACCGCATACAGTTGTGAATGATCCCATTAAAGTCGAGATACAAGTTATCTACAGAAGAGACGTAAGCCTTCGTGTTACCCGGTACAAGACCTGATCCGCACCAAACTCTGGAATCTTGTTCTCCTGAATTATCTGAGATGTCAAAGGGTAGCGTTCACTAGATATACATGAGCATATGTGGAATATAATCGAATATATCGCTCACGAGATATAGCGAAAGAACTATGCCAAATGAATATGAGTAACTACCAACAGACCTGAAACCAAGCGTACTTTTGGGATGCCTAAAATGAAGTCAGTAGAATGAAAACTATTACCTGTTATTTTAAACGTACCCATGATATTGATAAAGGAAAAAGGGTGCAAAGTTAGGTAGGATTGTCACCAAGGAGTATGCTGACCGTGGAAAACTGCCAGAATAATTCAGACCTCATGATATCTGCCTCCGTGTCGGACTCCTTTCTTGCTCAAGCCGATGCAGTTGGAACGTTTCCGACACGGATTCTCTCAACATTTCCTCATGTCTCATGCATCAAGTCAATGAATCTGTGTCTTGGCCTGATGTCATTTCTTGTCCTTGAAAATGTTCAGCAACTCATCAAGTTGGTGGACCCTACATTCTAAGCTCCCAAATATTTGGGTCTTCATAAGCTTCACTCCTAGACATGCAGAGAACCTTGCACTTCATGTTAATACAAGCTGAATTTCAGAAAATCATGCTTTTAAGTGGCTATCTGTCTACAATCGCCCCTTTCCCTAATACAGGCGAAAAAATTGTGGTCATGTTGCCGGCACATGTACTGGCCCACTCTCATCATCTCGCATGTTGTAGAATCCATGGTATATGGGAGGAATGCGGCGTGATCTACTGAAAATGAACTCGTCTCAAAGTCCTCAAACGATATGAATCAAGGAACATTGATCCGCTGCCTATGCAAACCCTATGCAAACACACTTATTGTGCACATGACAATGGCCCACTCAAGGACGTCCACTTCTCCGGAACACCAGATCTTTCCATTGCAGCCTTCATAGGCCTGCTGATCGAAACGCCTCGAAATGGGAGAAATTCGTTTTGTATCAGCCACCCCCTATTGCGCATTTTAGTGCCATGATTACTATGGTAGCTATTTCCGGAGATACTATCAATGTGCACACACTGACTGACACTATGGCCTATGCAGGAGAAAGTGCCTTGATCATGTTATTAAACCCATATATTCGCATCAGGCGTCGGAAAACTACAACCGATGAGCAAAGAAGGACTCGAAGAAGTGGATCTCACTTAGACTTGGTCTTCAAAACCCCGAAGCACTCTCGAACAATCTACAGTTGATTGCCGCTCCTCCTGAGCTTGTCCCGCCATTAACGGAGCAGCCAAGGATAGAATCCATTCCCATGCATCTTAGCCACTTCCAAGCACGGGCATGCAGAAGGAAGGTGCTTCCATCGGTGTGTGCACTACCAGGCAGGACCGATTTCGGTTGGGTTAAGTTTATGGCAATCGGTTCTCGCTCTTCCCGGCAGTAATTCAATCTAGTTGAGCTCATGTCATGATCGTGTCGTCTTATGAATTTCTTATGAATTATGTACGGCATACATCGTATTTGGGCGGCCTCGAAATCAATACCGGTAAAGGACAGTGTTGCTCTATACAGATGTTTAGGTGTTATATGTTGAACATATCTATGCTGTTGTAGATGATTGTCTGCAACGGGCAGTGATAAAGTTCTGCTTTAACAAGAGGTTTGCATATACAACCTTCTGAGAAATGCACGAAGGAGATTAGAATTAATCTTGTTCCAAGCTTTACCACTTCCGGTCAGCTTTATCACCCGTCCAACTTATAGATAAGGCTCTGTCCTATTTGGTCCAGTAGTCATCATCCTTAGCATTAAGCTGCAACAGTCCATCTCATCTGACTAAAAAAAAAATTGAGGTAATTAACATCATCCACCATAAATTCGTGAAACAGATACTCGAGAAAACTTGTAAGCTAAGATCCAACAATGATTACTATCTACTTGGACGGGCGAAAATACACAAGCATTGACAAGTTTCAAATTCGTACTCAAGTACTAGGTGCACGTTGCAGAGCGAGAGACTTATTCCGTCAAGGTCAACTTACAGTGATAGATGACCAACCCACTATAAGAAAAATGAGAATTCTTTGCCAGATCTCAATCAGTATTCCCAAACTGCGGGAGGATCAGTCTATCGGTCGTACATCATGATCGATTACGCAATTCGCCCTCGATGCATGGCCACCAATAGACATTGTTATCATTTCACACTGCGTGATAAATCCAAGGTAGAAGGAAGAAGGAAGAAGCAAACGGTAAACAAATCGCACCCTTTATTCCCGGTCTTCAATTTTAGCTTGCACGACTTCAAGACTTCCACGAGCTGTAGAAGCATTGGCAAGCTCAGCCCTGTCGGTGACCTGGGGTGTGATTCCACAACACGCTGTGTCATGTAATATCACTTGAATCCTTGCTGGGTTAAAATCTCCCATTTAGCCGCGCATAGGAATGTAACTGAATACCACCAGCTTTGCCTACTAGACCACCCGCCACCGCAGTATTGGTCTATATATATTCATAGTCTTTTTATGAATCTGACCATAGTCTACTTGTATCCGCATACCTCCCACCCGTACGTAACCTCCCGATACACAATTGGCTAATATTATGTCCCTTGGTAGCAAGTTGGCAACCGTATCAATATGAACATCAGTTTTACCATAGGAGAGCCCCATCCACAGCTGCCATGGCGGTTAACGATTATCCGTGATCACCATCTTGATGTAAATATGATGACTTTGACGCCCTATTTTATCCACGCTGATCGAAAGTCAACTGGATGCTATCAATTAGTAGAGAGGGTCTGAGGTGTACAGCACCTGCGATATAGATCGACGTATATGTCACTGACGCCTCACACCTCATGATTCGCAGAGACCTGCTTACCTATAGTGCGACATGAATGGAGAAGATAGTGAACACGCGTGGAAGCCGAAGCTCATGATGATCTATTTCTATCACCGAATTCGTCAAATATCGTAAAAAAAGAACTTGCAATATTACTCGTTCAAGGTTCACCTCGACTAAATATCCTTTCACATTTTACTGACGTCGCTTCGCCCACAATTGCCGAACTAAAGCCATTCTACGGTCTGTTGTCCGGAGAGTCATAAGCTGATAATCAATCAACGAAAGGACAACTCACCGCGGGAGGTTTCGACGAGATGTCATATGTCACCCGATTGATCCCAGCGACCTCGTTGGTAATACGGGAAGATATCCGCTTGAGTACCTCAGGGGGAAACACGTACCTTCATTTTCCAATTTTGAAACAAAGCACGGGGATGAACATTGGAAGCGTGAGACCAAAAAGTGTGATTGCAAACAGGACTTGTGATGAACCCTGAAATCTACAAGGATACAAGAAGCGCTTACCAATCGGCGGTCATGAAATCTTCCGACTGAACGGCACGCAAAGCGATGACCTAGGGATGCATATCGAGTCAAACTTGATGAACACTGATCATGTCGGACTTACTTGTTCATAGGTTCTCTGATCCCCCATTACGCCCACAGCCTTCACAGGTAATAGAACTGCGAATGCCTGGGAAATTTCATCATACAAACCTGCCCTACGAATCTCCTCAATGTATATACTATCCGCATGTTGAAGGATCTTAACCTGATCGCGAGTGACCACTCCCAGAATACGAATCGCCAGACCAGGACCAGGGAAAGGATGTCTTTGAACAAGGGATGCGGGTATTGAGAGGAGCCGCCCTAATGCGCGAACCTCATCTAAGACGAAAATAAGGTAAAGTCAAGATGAGGAACGATTCAATTATCAGCAGACCTGAATCCTGCTCAACAGTTTTCCTTACCTTTGAATAGTTCTCGAAGGGGTTCGATCAATTTTAATTTCATGTCCTTCAATAAACCTCCTACATTATGATGGGTTTTGATTGTAGCACTGGGACCCTTGAAGCTGATGCTCTCGATGACATCTGGATATAAAGTACCCTGAAGCAACCATTCCACATGACCTTTATCCGCGCCGTCCCTTTCTTCATTCTCCGCGGCCACCTCGATCCTTGCGGCCTCTGCTTCAAAAACGTTGATAAATGTGTTTCCAATGATCTTACGTTTCTTCTCCGGATCCTCGACACCTTCTAAACGGGACAAAAACAAGTCTGAGGCGTCAACAACAGTCAAGTTGACCCCAAGATCTCTATTCAACATTTCATCAACTTGTTGAGCTTCATTCAACCTCAAAACACCATTATCCACCATTATAGCATGAAATCTGAAGAGGATATCAATCGAGGTCGTGTAAAACTTGTATCTCCGCGACATACCGATCACCGATGGCTTCATTCATTAACTTTGCAGCGACTGTACTGTCAACACCACCACTAACTGCCCCGATTACACGACCTTTTGGACCACATATACCCCTGATCCGCGTAATTTCCTTACTGACAAATTCTTCCTGGATAAGGGAAATGGCAAAGTCAGAGATTCAAATGAGCGAACAAAAAAAAGTACCATCGTCCAATGAGGTCTGCATTGACATATGTTCAGAATGAAACTCCCGATAACCTCCTTTCCTTGAGGAGAATGTGTGACTTCCGGATGGAATTGGATACCATAGAGTAATTTTGACCTATGAGCGAGGGCAGCATAAGGCGCAGATTGTGTGTAACCGATAACATGAAAATCTTTTGGAGGTTCCGAAAGTTGATCACCGTGAGACATCCAAACCTGTCTCAGAGATAAGCTTGTCTCTTCTAACTCGGAGCAAGAAATCAGGGTGTACCTGCATGTCAGCTCCTAGATTCTGGAACAAAGCATCCACAGAGCCTTTTCCGCCAACTTGATTCATCTTCATCTTTGCGGGGCCATATTCCCGACGGTCACACTTGGTAACCTGACCACCTAAATTCCACGCTATTTCCTGAGAAGTTCCATCGATTTTTGCATCTACAACCTGAAATGCCATGAACTCACCTGTAATCCATAGCAAATACCAAGGACTGGAACTCCAGCTTCAAATACAGCAGGATCCACATGAGGCGCATCTTTGTCATAGACGGAAAAGGGAGACCCTGAAAGGATGATTCCTGTTTGGAAACATGTAAGAGTCCTCTATAGATATAGCTCAGGAAGTGAGTGACCTTTCGGTTTAAATTTGACATCAGAGAGTCTCATTGTACAAGGCAGCAATTCTGCATAAACTCGATGTTCCCTGCACCTTCGTGTGATTAAATGACTGTACTATTGTAGGAGTTCATCGATGTGACAATTAGAACCATCATTATGGCGTACCTGAGAACCAAAATCTAGGATGAGGATTGTATCAAACTGGTCGTGAATTTCAGCCATCCTTGACGAAGTCTGCAATACTTGATATGATAAGTTGATTTTATTGTCACGTGATTCTACTCTTTTTTTTTGGATTCAGCATTTCTATTCCGCAACAAGTAAACTAGTACTAAGACGCGGAGGGCTACAAAGAGTCCAATGTCTGGGGCATATCTATGGGAGGAAGGAGTATGGTGTGGGCGAAGTTGAATGGTGGAAGACGTGACTCTACAAACGTATGATGGTTCAATTGTATGAAAAGTAGACTGTGTTCAGCAATAGCGACTGCTCACAACTCGAAGCTTGTTTGAAATGAGGTACACTGATCTCGACGAGGAGGTCCAATATGATCTTATCCACATTTTGACTACTAAATATCTCCTTCAGATTTCGAAGCTCTTGCATTCTCTCTTCTAGTCAATTCTTCAGGCAGCAAACGTTGGCGATGCTGCGTCTGCGGACTAACCAAGCTTCAATATTTCGCTGATGACAACTCGGGGCTGTGGGATGCAAATGTAGGCAGCTTTCCCACTTCAAAAGAGGACTGATAAATCCATGATTAGACCTCAACATCATACTTGTGTAGTGCTTGCACTATCTCCTGTTTCATTATATCTTGCATTGACGTCGTCGGTGAAAGGAAATCAATTTCCGAGATCAAATGTCATAAATATCCAACACCTCGGCTTTCCTATTGTCAGTTAGGTACGTTGCCGCTTATATACCATTCAAACAGTTACTCGGTGCTATATTAAATCTGCATCATTTGGAAATGTGCCTAATCTGAAGTCTCGCAACCTAGATTTGGAGGAGGCTCCCGTCACTGGGGTAAAATTTCTATTAATGATCCTCGCAAGTTTCATCGTATCCTAAGCGCGTCATTCTATCTTTAAGCCTATTTCCTCAATCATCTTTTTCACTTTTGCCGATCGCCAAGAGTGCCATACCAACTACGTCGTGACTTATCGTCCTCTCACGATCCTACCCTATTGCAATTACACTTCACCAAATTCTGTAAACCACGTAAGCTCCTTGTTTCTCGGGCTCCGTCCTACAACCTATAAGTGTCAATCCTTGCTCCGATATCTCTCCGATACCTGAGAGCTTGTTCAATTTTGCATCTTATTGTCTGGATTTTTTCCCACAGCGTTCCATTTTCTTCCAGCAGCTGTTGCGGACAATGTAGTGTGGGGTATAGCACAGCATGTGGGCTGACAGATGCTATATTTCCATTTCCTGAAGATTATATAATGGGTATGTTTCACCTTCAAGGACCATTGGCTCAGGAAGTACACCATTGTAGACTGACTGCTTTTCTGCCCAAATTTTAATGACACGAAGTGAAAGGTTCAAGTTGTCTTTACAATATCCCCGCAACCATTTAAGTAGCAAGTTGGCGAGCCTCGACTAATTAGCCGAGCTCAGGGTAACCATTTCAAAACATACACTTAGACACTTAGATTGAGACATGGTTTAGTCTCTCATTAAACATTTTTGGTATGTCACTGGATTTAGTTACAATTGGCCGGAGCGGCTAACTGAATTTTGATATATGTTGCATATGAACACGCATCTTACTGGCAGTGCTAGGCGGTTGACAAGATACTCGTCAAATAAAACGCTCGCGTATCTCGGTATTGGGCGGCCTTTTGAGAGTAAAGCATTAGGTTTTCTAGATGCGTAGGAATGGTCAAGTGATGGTCTACTTGACGTCAAGTAGACATGCAGATCCTGTGTTTAGACGCTGATATGGTGATCGACATATATTTGTAACATATTTGGGGCTGGGATCTGCGTGAGAAGTGAGCACAATGGGCGTTTACTTCTCGAGGTTTCGAAGAGGCGCCTGCCATGGCTGAAGCACTGCCTCCGGCCGCCATGGCGCGAGGACTTACGGTCGGATATTCAGAGTTTAGTAAGACGTCCCACTGGCCGCGTAATGAACTGGCATCGCCTGTCCTCATTCCTTGCGTAACAAAGCAACCAACATTCTGTAGCTCCATCCCTATTTTCAGAGTTGCCCATGGGATGCGACTGCGTGATTGCTGTTGACTTACAGATAGCTTACACTCATTTGTGCATTTGACCATGCAGTAGTAGCAAATCCATTTCGGATCTCTTTGTGTTGTGAGGGAGACCCTGGAAAAGGAAGTGCTCATGAGCTTCGTAGATCATATAGCAGTATTATAATTGCCCTTTCAGGAGGAGGTTGCGGCAAACAGGGATGTGATGACAAGGTAGTGTCCAAGAAAGAACATACAACAGCTGTCCTCCGAAGCAAAGACAAATGCAGGAAACAAAAAAATCTTTGAAGATGTCTGACCATATGCGAACTCGTACATATCCCAAACAGCGAGCTCCTTTTAGGTCGGCCTCGGAAATAGCCATCGGACATCGCTCGTCGGGCCAGATCTCGGAATCTGATCTGGATACAGAATTGATCCCGATTCGCTGTGAGAACTTATTCAGGCCTACCAATCCGGCATCCTTGGCGTCCTGGAACAAAACCTCTGAATGAGTACTTATAGTCCGGATCCCCAGGTCTCGATGACCCATTCTAGCTGCCGAGATGCCCGCTATGCTTTTCAGAGAACGCCGCTCCTGGACCGCAACAGAGGACCAGCTCCTCCGCAATGCCGTAGCCAAAGGTCAGCAGTATCTGATATGTTATCCGCCACCTCTGCTCACTGCGTCACAGAGGATCCCAACAACCAAAATCCTTCCAAATGGCATGCCATTGCTAAGCATGTCCCCAACCGCACAAACAAGGACTGCCGCAAACGCTGGTTTGCCAAAATGGCTTCCGATGTTGTCAAAGGTGGCTGGGCACCAGAGGAAGACGAACGCCTCATCAAGGGCATCGACCGTTATGGTACAAGGTAGGACCATTCTCATCCTAGTGCAACAGGTCATTGACTTTCTTAGGTGGTCACTTGTTGCCTCCGTTGTCCAATCAAGAAATAGTGATCGTATGTACTCTCTCCTCTTTTGCCATCTACATTCTAACCGATCGCTCTCTTCAGAATGTGCTAAACGCTGGACTGATACTCTCAACCCTGCCATTGATAGAACGACTTGGACCTCCGAGGCTGTGAGTTTCCCTTGATTCATCCCCGATCCATTTGCTGATCATCGCCGCTAGGATGATTTACTTCTGCAGGCAGTCAACGAGCATGGAAAAGTCTGGACAAAAATCGTCAAGACTTATTTCCCTGGACGCACAGGATTATCAGCCAAGAACAGGTACGCATGCACTTCTGAGCTTTCACCATCAATGTCCTTACAAGTGGATGCCATAGATACAATAGCATCACAAGGTTCAATGCCGATCCTTCACGAGCCAGACCACGTAGGAAATCGCTAGACAATGCCCGTTACTCCTCGGGAAGACGGACAGATAGTGTATCGTCATCGTCGAGTGCCTCCCCTGCGACTCCGTCTGCGTCATTGCCGCGGCTGATCCAATCTCCTTTCTCCCCGGAAGGATGTCTTTCCTATGATTATGATTCAATACCATGGCCGTCATCATCACCTTCTACAGACGACAACCCTGTCTTCAACTCTCTCATCAGCATTCCTACTTTGGATATCGGTCGCTCCGCTCTCCCTGCCACCCCTCCCACTGAATCGTATCAAGGGGTTGACGTTCACGGAGTCAATCAGACCCTTCCTGGCCTTACGGACTCGTCACAACTATTATACTCTGATGCAGCTACGCTCTCGGCGGATACTATGTATAACAAAGCCTACATGAATGGGCCGACAATTGAGACTCCTTTCGTATACTCAGGGAGTGGCGTAGAACCATATCAGAATTATCCTCATGTTTACCCTCATGACCTCTCCATGCAATTTTTTGAATCCATGCCCAATCACGTTGATTCGTTGATTGGATTTGGCTTGGATCTTGCAACTCCCCTGGAGGCCAGGGCATACAATTATTCTAAAATACCTTCACAAAGCGACCTTACAGTAAGGAACCAATCTCTTTCCTGGTTCAATGTTTCTGATCGCTTTGGCAGTATATGTTTTAGATCTGATCCGAAGCATCACTTGTAAATTGTATTCTAATGCATAACTGGTATTTCGCTTTCTCCAAATCCTATGGACTTTAATTGGCCCCTATCATTATTTAGTAGACTTCGCTTTTCAGCTTATATTACGCGAGATTTCACAAACTATGTACAACTAGTAGTAGTATCAGTTGAATTTTCATCATGTCTTTCGTATGTGGTCCTGACGCAGAAAATTGTCTTCATGATCTTGATGACCATACTCATGATGAGAGTCATGCAATTTGTAAACAGTGAAGAATGAAACTACTGTCAATGCGGGGTTTCTCCACGCAAATTCCAGCGAAATGGAGTCCTTTCATCCGTAGTCATAAATCGGTCTCGTGTTTGAAAACTCCTTATGACGTCTCCCTAAGCGCTAATTTAGGCGGGGCATCTTGTCACATTTTCCCTCAGGGTTCGACACCGTCGAAGGTGCTTCACTCAAATCACCTGAGAAGATCTAAAATCAAGGGTATGAGTTGTAGATTCCAGGATGAAAAGTCGTTGCGGTTTAACCCCCAACCTTCTAGCCCGAAGAGAACCGTCTCCGAGTCCATACGCTGCCGCGGAATGACCTAATTTTAGAAAGGGGATATTTAAGAAAGAAAGGTGACGCGAATGATCGCTATCTCCGAGGTCGCCGGTAGTAATGAAAGGCCTTGAGGCTGGTTTTTCGGATGAAGAGGAACAATGCTCTGTTTTCTGCGATCTGGAAACCAACACAATACGTTAGCGAGGGACTTCTGTTCTCCGTTACTGGTCGTTGGACCGTCCAAAAAATACATGCATTGCCTTGGTCTGAAGCACTTGTGACTATTGACCTCGGATCAAAGACATAAGTGATCAATTTGAGTTCTTTGCGTATTCTGGGGAGTCTTCTCTCATGTTAGCTTCAAACGTAGAACTTTGGCATTTTTATGATTTGAGCCACGTACAAAGTTATCGATGCGAACAAGCCATCGCAGAAGGAGACGCCAGTTTCATTTATAAATCTCCTCTCACAGACGTATACTGACACGAGCTGACGCGACAATCTATCCGGGATAATCGTCCTGACATCCATTTTTGGAAACTTTACCAGTCCCACGAGTGGCTCAGGCTGATCCTTGAGCCATCAGAACCAAGTCCATATTTATTCCGCTTGTAGCTTATTGCCCCTGACACTCGTAAATCTGAGTGACCGAATTCGAAGGATGTAACTGCTGAGTCACATCTAACTACAACAGGAATATCCTTACTGCCAGCATACCAGGAAAATCTACTTGTGAATGAGCCGAAGTCGGATGCCCAACCTTGACTTGACAGCATTTTCGCATCCCACCAAAAAAAGATCACTGGTGATTCTTTTTCCTTGGGACAATGCGCTTCAGTCTACCTGCTTGATGCAATCAATGAAGTGTAATACGAGCAAATAATCCAGAGATTTTTGAACGATGATATTGACAGGAGCAGATATTGACAAATTAGGGAAATTTGTCATACCGGACCGTTGGCACAGAGCGTCTATCAGCTGACCTTTCGAACAGCGAGGAGGCTATCATCTAAGGATTTTTTAAATCTTTGATCATCTTCAGTTAGGACATGTCTGGCTGCACGCCTGTTCGCTTGGAATTACCGGGAAAAGTGGAAGTTGAGGTACGTCTTGAATGTGATCGCGTAAACGGCGGCTGTAGGCTCAATACATGGTTGTCTTCGCTAGATCCTTCCTCGCGGTCTTATCATCCATAGGCTTATTGTTCATACCACTGGAAATGTAAGCGATCCAAGCTCCGTCCGTATGTAACCCCTTAATCATAAGATGCTCAGGAAAATGACATTGTTATCGGGCCCGAGAAGCCTGAAGATCACTTGACGCAGAGGTACACGAACACAATCATAGGGCGATATTCGAACAGAATCGCTACTGGAACTTATGCATTGGAGCGGAAGGGTATCAAAAGTGTATTTCAGGCAATAGCTAATGGTATGTTATTCGGACGGCATCTTGCTCTTGCTCATGGCCTGGTAATAAAGAAAACCCGAAGGTTTCTTTACATGGTGGTCCCATTGGGTTTGATGCCGTAGAGTGGACGATTCTGCCAAATGATGAACGACCTCAACTATTCTCTGCGGCAGAGGTGGAGAAAATCCACTCTCTCCCTGAGACATCGTACGCTTTATTCTGTTTGGTCTCTCCTGATGGCGACCAAGGAGAACTGTTAAATGAAGTTTTGTTCGCGTTAGTGCCATCCATAACCGGAAAACTTGGAAATGTAGTCATTGTGTACAGGTCAAGACTGAACAGTCGGGAGAAAACAGTCACACCTGTTAATCTTACACAGGTAATTATATTTACTCTTGTCGTATAGATCGTCATCTAATATGGAAGGGACATTAGCATTGGGGTTTCAACTTGGATGCTAGTTTGGTTTCCACTCGACCATCGGAGGCGGTATCGGTGAAAGAACATCTACTCACACTTGGGGTGTGTTTTGTCAACCTTGCTTCACAAATATTCTCAGTGTAATATAGGCAGATCGCATCGCTGAACTAGACGGATTTGCTCTCCCAACATCGAATTATCCCTTAGTTTCAACTGTTCCTGCCTTCGACTTTCAACAGCCAAAGTCCATCGGAAAGGATTTTCCTGCGTCAGGATACGGTAAGTTCCTTAACCCAATGTATGTACACGGGGAAATTAATTTAGGTGAAGATAACTACTTTCGCTTCGTTGATTCCTTGGTCTACCCTTTGCCTAGACGCACGGCGCTCTCTGATATACAATCCATCAACATTTTGGATGAGGTTTTGAGTCAAAATCCCCTTTCTGGGCCTTCCTCGGCCCGATTAGAATCTATGAAAACGGGAATTGTACTCCAATTTTTCTCGAACCGTATGTGGACGCATGTTTTCCAGAGTTTGATCCTTTGATGTATGTATTCATTGACAGAACGTGGTGTCATGTTTTATTCCAATAATGCAAATCCTAAAGAGGGTGCAAGAAAGATCATCCATGGAGGTTCAGGTGTCAGCGGCTTTGGCGATTCATATGGCCCTGGGAGTACGTCTCGCAATGACATATACATATAGTATTGGATGTCCCTGACTGACGTGATCATAAACAGCTGCGGCATTCCTTGAATTCCATGATGTGAGTCATTTGGCTGACACTGCTCAGCCTTCTTTAATTTGATTCATTAGCCCTTGTCTGCCTTCTCGGCTCCCGAGAACAAGGACGCAGAGGACACGCTCCTTACTTCTGATGAATTGTACAACAATTTTGTCCGTCTGGAAATAAGTCTGAAAAATGAGTAAGGGCTGTATTGACATGGAAAAGCATAGAACTGGAAATGTGATATTGTTTTAGGTGCTTTGGGTATTGATATCAAGAGTACATCCTCTCTAGGCACTATCTACGATTTCTGTATGTATGATCAGGAGTGTTTGTAGTCTCATCTTGAACCCCACTCTGCAACTTGTGTTTATCACCGAGTGAGTTAATGGTCGAGGAAACACATGTGACTTCAATGCTGTTCATCCTGTCCCATTCAGCTTTCGTATAATTTCCAAAGTGAAAGCAACATATTTTTCATATGTCAAGTATCATTTGGAGCAAGTCGTGGACTTGTCCCACACATACCTGGAGCGCCTCTACTGTTAGGTTTGAGTCCCATCCGTTGCCACTGGGAACCTTGAAATCCATTGTGCAATTTCTCAAATAAGAACATCTATTGCTGTTTATTACTTTATCTTGACTGCGACCAGACAAGATGGAAAAAATGGACTGTTTAGGCCAAATGTTTCTAACTTAATATAGTCGAGCCAGCGAACCACCGTAGAAATTTTACCCAGAGGACCGAGCGATTGTGAATCTACCCATCGACTCATTTGATGGTTCATGATTGTTATCATCGACTTGAGAGTGGCCTACATAACATCCTAGTAAATTTATTCACATGTATCGTACTCATTCGATCAAGTATTTACATCTGTGGGTCCTGACAAATAAAGATCAAGAACCATTCGCTCGTTGACATCAAGACTTACGCAGGACCTCCGCCAAAAATCCGTAACGTGAGTGTTTCATTCGATGGTATGGAATTTGGAATGCCCGGATGTAGTTTTGCATGCTTGTTGGGTGGGAAACAGGGGTGGATTGGTTTGGGGCCCTTACGATGATGGTTATTGATCCTAAGTTTCTATCTTGCAGCCGGATCCCACTGTAACCCAAAATTTTCGCTGTATGTTTGAATAGTTTGAGGAGGAACTAGTACTCAGATCCGATTTATAGCTTCCTTGTGGTCAAGCATGATTATCTCAAAAAAGAACAGGCGTACCATCTATGAATACGTATTCAAGGGTATGATTCATCCTGTAGGAAAAGGATCTTGATTGACTAACTCGTTTTAGAGGGAGTTATGGTTGCGAAGAAGGATTACAATGCACCAAAACATGAAGAGCTTGATGTTCCTAATCTCGAGGTCATCAAGGCAATGCAAAGCCTGACTTCCAAGGGGCTCGTTAAGACCCAATTCTCATGGCAGTGGTATTATTACATATTGACTCCCGAGGGTGTTGAATTCCTCCGTGAATGGTAACAGCTGTCATTCTGTTCTGGTTTCATTCACCTGATTTACTCAAGGCTCCACTTGCCGGCTGAAATTGTTCCCACTACTTACAAGAAAACCCCTCGCCCTCCTCGTCCCGCCAACGTACGTCCTGGAGGGGAAGGTGCTTATCGTCCTCCACGCGGCGACAGGGAAGATTATCGTAAGAAGGAAGGGGGTGCTCCGGAAGGATATGAGGCGCGATATGCTGGTGTTGGTCGGGGTGCTCCTCGGGAGTAAATATTGGTTCAAGATCTCTTCTGTCGACGTATCACACTGCACCGTAGTATGTTTTACTCTCACAATTTCAACTTCTCAATGGTATTCGGGATTCGTGTAATTCGTTATGTCTCAGGGCAACGTGGGATATAACGATGCTCGGGTGAACATCCTTTTGTGGGGTTGTTCCAACACATGTTCTTTAATTTCTTACCATCAACTATCGAACAATGTCTTGACAGGAAACAATCCAAATGACTCCCAAAAGTTCCTCGAATCAAGAGCCCGTCCTAGTACATTGATATCACGTGGAAGAGCACGAATTCCCTGCTCTATCATCAACTCCTTTACCCACTCACATTGTGGTCCTCCTGATATTTTTTGAAATTTGGGTATCGTTGGGGAAATTTCATCTTCTTTGCTTTCTGTCGATGAGAAGGTGTTGGTTCCCCATGCAGATGCAAGATCCCACCAGTCATAGACACGAGCGTCTGTGAGTAACCAACGCCGGCCCTCAGAAACTGAGAAATTATAGTGGACGGCGAGAATAGCACGAGCAACATCGATCCCATGAATAAAATGGACACTCCTCTAGTAATTATTTTCAGGAAAACAGGGGAATACTTCCGATGAACAGAGAAAGCACCTTTTGGCGGAGGGCATCTTTTGTAGGCCCAATTCTCTCAACCCAGTTGCGAGGCGAACGTCGACTACCCCAGAGTCCTGCAAGGTTCAAGACTGTAGTCGATATTTCTGGTGATAAAGCAAGTAATTCGTCCTCGCAAGACGCACGCAGCCCCTGATTGTGCGGCGTGTTTCGGTCACACCAGGGGTTGTTCTCCTCTTGGACTGTATTGCCCATTCGCTGACATAGGGTCACAAACACTCAAGACAAGACAGAGAATGGATCAGCTCAAGACTCACATCCCAAATATTTGTGGCTCCCAGCTGAATGAAGCCAACTTTATCCTTCGCGCCTCTCCGAGTCGACAAATATCCTGTCACAAGCCGTTGTGATGCTCCAATTGTTTTGATAGGAAAGGAAATAAGTATCGTTTTTGCATCTGGAAGTGCCTCGTATGGCCTGGTATCATCCGATTCTGGGTTAAAGTCGAATGGAATTGTGCCATCCCTTCCAGAACGGGATGTAGCAGCTACCTGGATACCGCGCTCATCGCAGAGTGGAATTAAAAAGGTCGAGGTCCAACCGGCACCTAAAATGAGTAGATCCACTGACATGGGGAATGGCTTACTACTTTTGAAAAGCAAGTAGGACGGGCAGCTGACAAATAATGGTGCACGCTAGTCATGAGTATGACAAAAGTCATTGATCAAGCATTTCTAATAGTCATTACGGCATCAATTGCTAATTCTTGGGTACGTGAAAATCATCAGCATGATGAATGAACATCTATACTGGTAGTCTCAGCACCTGTCCAAAAGCTGCATTAGTCGTGAAAAAATTTTACCCAAATTAAGATCAACCAAAGAGGTCTAACCTGACACAGAGCCAAGTGTTTTATTTGGGCAGTGACGAAAGTAAGGCTCAGAACTTGCGTCGCAAGCATCGGATATCTGAATACTTACACTTGTTTTAAGGCAAGATTTGATGACCAAATCAGTTCTGATCTGATCAATGGTTTGGCAAAGCAATAAAAGTATCTCAAACCTTATGTGGAACAAAAAGACACGCTGTAGGCTTCATGGAACAATGCGAAAGCAATATCCGGGCGCTTAGAAAGAAGCTGGTATAGGGCCTCATTCTCTGTCGGAGTGGAGCCAATGGAGTCCCAGGGGTTTCGGGAAGCGAACCGTAAATCACACATGAACAAGAACTACCTACTCGAAGACCTAGATAATGGGAGACTCAGCACGGCTAACTGCTGCTTTCCGAACAAGGTCATTCTAGCTTCTGTAGGTTGGTCCAAGTAGCTCGAGAACACTTTGATTTGTGAAGGTAATCCTGGTGTTCATGAGGTCGCATATATGCAGGGTATGCACCCGTAATTCTCTGCAGGGGCTATGTCAGCTGGAGGAAGGTTTACAAGACCTATGGCTTGCGTTAAACTTCCATCTCGTCGTGAACCATATTTTTGGTCAATAAATAGTGAGCATTCCATTTATCAGCCAGGTTTTGTCTCGTCGTGCCTGAGTGTATTCAAACCATTGCGGCTCCAAATATATGAAGAATCCATTTGTCTTCGTTGGGAAACGTATCGAATGCGTTGTACTTCGTCAGGATAAACATCCATCTAGGAAATGACTATGGGCATACATCTGGAGTATGTGGGATTTCCATCCAAGTATGTGCAACTAATTGTTTAATAATGAGATTCAGAGAGAGCACAATTGTATATTGACTTAGTGTGCAGCAATTCTTCTACAATGCACTCTTTGTAAAACCTATAGATTTCTTTGGGTGAGCACTCCAGTTGCTGCTACTTCCGCATGCTACTCTGGCAGCGTACCTCTTCGAATCATTAGTGAGAATTAAAACAGCTGAGACCGAGGATGTAGGGTAATACTTGAAATTTTCATTCAATTTTCTACCATTACTATTCCATTCATAACAAAATATAGGTAGGATATATAGTTGGTGAGATAGGATTATCGCTACATAGTGGCAATCAAAGTACACAGATGAAAGATACGAAGACACAGAGAAAATTATTAAACAGTTACAACCTTCTCCTTTAATTACTGATTTCCCCATCACCTGTATTAGGAGTTGATGCCGCCAGCGATGATGACGACGATGACAACAGAGGCGAACTTTGTCTAGCATTGCCATTGAGTATCGGCGTAGATGTTGGAATCACATCTTGGTCCATACGCTGTAATGGTTGTTGCCCATGCATAGTAATGTCATTATTCCTACTATACATCATCCAATCCTCCATCCTAGATACACACTTAGATTATGATCAGAGGTGAAAAAAGATGTACTTACGCAAAACCAGTTGATGATGCAGAAGGCCACATCGACGTCTCACTACCAATGTTATCCATATATCCATGTTGTTGATGGTGGCGTTCACGATCCACCACCGAACCCGGCGCCAACCCACTACAACTTGGTGTAGAATTAACAACTCCATGCGTTCCTCCTCCATGATGTTGACTACCCGTCATCCCCATCCCCATCCCCACCCCACTCAAAATTTGCTGTTGCTGCTGTTGCAGGGATCCTGGAACTACAAGTCCGGATTGCAATCCAGCCATATATAATGACAACGACGGTACAGCAGGATACCCCATCGCCAACTGATTAAATATAAAATCTGCTTCGTCAACCTGATCTTGTTGCTGCTGATTTCCCATCCCATCAAATCCTGAGCCCAACCCCATTCCAGAACCAACAACACTCCCACTCCCATTCCCATTCGCCCCACTCAACTGTTCAAATTCAGGCCCAAGAATCCCAAATCCTTCCAACCCCAACATTTGAGTCTGACCTTGTTCAAACGAATACCATAATCCACCTGGGTTTCCAGGCTGATAATAATTCGATATATGTTGATGATATCCGGCAGACGAGGATGATAGAGATGACGACGAAATAAGTGGAGGTGGAGGCGATTGTAGAGATGAAGACGACAGCGGCGATGTCGATGTCGTTGTATGGTTGACTAAAGGTACCCGACCAAGTTCATCACTATACACTGGCAAAGTAGACATATCCATCTGTGGTTGTGGTTGCGATTGCAAAGGTGGCGGATTTGAATTAATGATCAACGTCGAATCCTGTTGAGGAAATATTACATCCGTCAACAATTTCTGCTGCTGCTGAAGAATAAGAGCTGAAGGCTGCTTATATTGGGGTTGACGATTGCTATGATCTTGTTTCTTGTTCTTATTCACGCGCTTGGAACCAGCTACCGTTCTCTCCCTATCTATCAGCCCCTTTTTCGGTGGTTTGTCCTCTCCCATTGAAATCGGACTGTCCGAGTTTCTTTCACGTTTATTACTCGAACAGGGTGATCCTTGAGGAAGAGGTAGATCACCAACAGATGCTAATTCATAAAGAATATCCCTAAACCAAAGGATGAGTAGCACGGCATATGCATTATTAAAAGAATTATACCACAATCGTCCAGCAGAATGCCATCTCTCTTCACATCCTTTCAAGACAATCATACATTTATGAACGTCTTTCATTTCCTTACACGGATCCATTCCCAATCCTGATTTCTTCCCTCCCCAGATACTCAACAATAACACGATGCCAGATGTAAAAACTGCCATCTAAGAAAATCAAAAACACCAACATCCATCGTCACAAAAGACATACTTGGACTTGTGGGCTTGACATTGGCAATCTTCGATATTGAATATCCACAACATGGATACATGATCTTGCAGCATTAGTACAAATCGCCAACGAAGGAAAGGATAAGGGCGATGGTTTACTAGGCAAAGGTATGAAAGGTCGATGAATCAAGATCTGAATATGATAATAGAGACTCCAAAGAACAACAGATTGCTTGAAAAATCGCTTATCTTCTCTATTGGGATCCCAACGAACTAACAAAAAAAATTGAAGAAGAGAATTTAAAAAATACAGGGAGCAGATGATTGAAGAAAATGAACATACGATGGTCTGGGACAGAATCCACAAAATGATTTAGTGCAGAATCTAGTTCAGCAACAATGTGTTGTTCCCATTGAGTGCCGACAAAGCCAAGCAAAATCTTTGACTTGTTGATCGAATACTACGTACAAAAATCAACGAAAGCTCAAGTCAGCAAATAACAGCTCACAATTGTCCTCAGAGAAAATGCCAACACTTGATACAATTTTAGAAAACACAAAAACGCTGCAACAAGGGAAGGTTTCTCTAAGGGTTGCTTCCAACGTTTCTCTGGATCTGGATGTTCCCAATATTCATCATCACAGTCAATAGGCAAATCAACATCAAAACTAGAAGCCATGACTCGTCATGTGAACTTGATGTATCAATGTATGTTAACATACTCTTCATCTTGAATCGCGCATGGTCGACCTAATGCAGCACTCACATTTCGATCGATACATGCGAGCACCCTAAAGACAGTTGATGTTACGGTCAATAACTCTTCAATAGAAGACGTACCAGAATGCCCTTTTCCACAACTCATCTTCAACTGACATTGGTTCCGCTGTTTTGCGCTTGCGATGTGCTCCAACGTCCTGTGCCAATCTGATGCCTACACCGACCATGGCCCAACATGCCTGGGGTGCAGATGAGCCTTGCAAAAATAGTACGGAAAGCTATAAAAATGTAAGTTGAAAATCACGTTTGCGAGGAATCGTACTTTCCGAGTAGAATTGCAAGTCATACAATTGTGGCGGTGCCAAAAAACTTTTCTTGACCATCTGAACTTGATCGAACCATTTCCAACCTGACGAGTGTCGGCTTTTCTCACCATCCAATAACACTCTTGGATCATCAGAGAAGCGTGAGCCATTGGCGCATACCAATAGAACATTGGCACCAAAGCGTTCATCGCGGAGGTGTAACTCTTGACGGATGGAACGTTCAAAGGTCGGACGATGCAAGAGTGGAAGGAAGATATTGATATCCTCAAAGTAGAGATCGACAAGAGCAGCTAGAAGATCAGGTTCTGGAAAGGTATAGCGGGGGGGAGATGAATCTGCGGACAAGACATCTTCCCACTGGACCAAATTAGAAAGAAAAGGATGAAATGAATGGAGTATCCAAACGTACAGGATGACTTGTCCAAAACTCTTTTCGTTTCAGTCCTAACAAACCAGGTTTAGTGTCAGGAACCTTGCCAGCATACTCATTCTTCAAATCGATTGCTGTTTGTATCAACATTGCACCACTTGATTTGCCGAAAAATCTATATTCTTTTGGTTCGAGTGAAAGTTGTTTGAGGTTTTCGGCAATCATAAGGTGGGCGTCATCATCGGAGTGGTCATCATTGCGACTATCAGTAGTTCCATAACGACGTAGAATGGAGGTGGCAAGATCGACGATCGGCTGCACATTTTCATAGTGGTCCTTCTTTGTTGAAGAAGAAACAAGTGGACTGGGGTCGATAGGTAGTTGATCTAAGTCTTGTATGTCAATGGCAATGTTTAGTTCTCGAAGGACCTTTTCATCTGGACATAGCTTTTGCAAGAGGTGAATGAAGGAGGGCGATTTCAAGATAGACAGACGCACTCTCTTTAAGAGTTTCTCCAGTTTCGCTAGACGAGTTTCCAGACCCTCGACATATCTAGGTGGTAATTGAGCAGAGAAGTAAGGACATAATCCGCACATACCCTTTGGGTGGGGCTCGTTTCTGAAATTTGCTGGATGTAAGGGGTGATCTAGGAGGGCCAGACAGGACGAACCTTGGCTGACTCGAGATAAGTACAGTCCAGATCAAGGGACTGGCAGTTAGAACACTTGTTTGTAGACATCTTGATTCCATTGCCTGTGAGACAGGGAAATACGGGGAGGGAGATTGGAAGCAAAGAGAAACTTACAGCGAACTAGAGTTGAGAATGAGAGAAGAGGCAATTGACTGTGGAGGGATACATACTCTTTTTGCGCCGGCATATATCACAGGCACGCTGTACTCTGCGTTTCTTGTGGTCGTTGTAGTCATCGTCGTTGGAGGACATGGCCGGTAGAGAAATTAAGAAATTGAGTGAACCTGGTAGGGCAGGTGGCGAAGCCGAAGAATGACGCGGGCTGCGCAAGATGACTCGGCTGCGGGTGTCTCCGACGGAAATAGATTCAGGCGACCCAAACTGGTTCGCCCAGAATTGAATAAATTTTCAGGGGATCGCAACATTCGCCTCGACTGCCAACCAGGATGCAGCGGTGAGTGGATCGTACTGTGCCTAGCTGCTGCTCATATGTTCACAGAGAATCAGACCTGGACCATATTTCGTCGCTGGAACGTGCTCTAGTGCGTACTGACAGCTATTTATATTCCGATCACTGAGGGCGGGCCATAGTGCTCTGACTTCAGCTGCTGCAATCTGCAGCTTGCTGACCTGCATGCCCTGGTTGAGCATGTCGAGGAACAGCATATTAATGGAATACGCATTCACCCAGTGCCTGTTCCTAGTCGCCCTCCTCCACAAAATATTCCTCTTGTCTATACTCCCTTCAACCTTGCTGCTATGCCCAACTACATCGAGCCAGAATTCAACCCGGACCCCTACCCCATCTTTATGCACGACGATGACTTGCCTGCTGATACCCCTCCATCCACCCCAGATAAAAAACCAAAGACTCGCATTTCCAAACGCAAAGAAAGGACCTACCGTTGCCCCGTAAGTTTTGCCATGCCTTTAGTTCTTCTCTTCTGACCATTACCATCAGACACCTGGATGTACTAAGGTCTGTTGTATCCCCTTTCCCAAACCCTTCTTTACCTTACCATAGACCCCAAGTCCTATCTCAACCCCAACGGTCTCAAATACCACCTCGAAAAGGGCACTTGTCGATTCGAGGCCACAACAGACTCGGACACATGCACTAGCCCACCACCACAATTGACAAAGACTATTTCTCTCCGACGAGGACCCAAAGTAAATCCAACACCTTCAACCTCACCTGTCTCACAAGAGTCCTGAAATGTGTGGCATAGCTTTCGCCAAATCGCTTCCATTGGGCACATTCTTCCTCTTCGGTACCGTCCTCGAAACGAACACATTTGTATCAATATCTTTCTATATTCGTTCAAGTAATACCAGTAGAATTTAATAATAGCTCACTCAAGACCTGAAGGTTACCAAACTTTGATGGCGTATTCGGAAATGAAAATGATACCGGCTAAATGTTGAGAGGAGGGTCTTGAAACATATTGTTATCAGTTCTCACAAGATGTCTAGTCTAGGCACCATTTCTAATATGACATTCCCATTCTCAGGTGCTGTTTGATATCGGGTATGAATCAGTGCCGATCGCTTACTTTCATATCAGAATCCTGATCAAGATGAATCTGCTGAGTTTCACAATGCTCATTAAGAATTAGTTGTATCACACACATACAAACCCGGTCGTCGATTCCTTGAACTGGCTGCTCGGGGGCAAATAGCAGACCGGAGGCAGTTGGTAGTTGATGATGCTCGGGGGTGGGGGGATTGTGTCAAGGCAGTAACTTTTTGTCTGGGAGGGGTGCTACTTCATCGACGAATTCCTTACATATTTTGACACAGTAGAGATAAAGGAAATTATGAACTTACCTACAGCTGTCCACCATATCATCAACTATAAATAATTCACAATAGAAACTTGCAAGTTATGCACATCAAAAGAAAACCAACTTTATTTACATTCAAACCTCAAGCCAGAGCACTCAGCTTCCAAGATGATATATCTCGTTACGAGATTCTCCAAGCAAGGGAAGTAAAATAATCTTTTATCGAAGTAAGTGAACAACGTATATCTCCTACAAGATTCTTGCGTTCCCTTTACATGGAGGAAACTGCATACCAATCATACTTTGCCTCATAATGGCACAGACAAGTGAGTAGGCCATGAGTCACATTAGTATCCTATCTTTCGAGATCTTATTAACACAGCATCGAAGGGTGCATAAAGGCTTTCTGTAGGTGCTGTTGAAGGGTATTGTGGTTTCCGTCCTTTCATAAAAATATTGATTTTACCTCATATGCTGTCCTCCTAATACTGCCACTTACTAGTCTGTCAAGACATGCTTGTTAGTTACCATTTTTTGTGGTAAAACAATGGGACAAGGAGGATGTATGGAGTTTGGGAAAGAAAAAAATGGTTGAGCACAGAACCTTACCGTGAATGACATCTAGAAGAGCGTGACTGCGTGACAAGTCTAGACTTATAAGGTTACTCCTAAGCAGCGACGTGTTAAGCTTGTTAAGTTACACCTCAGTGGCGTTTCGCCAGTCAAGTTCTTTGCTTGTAGAGGTCCTACCAGCAAGTATGTCGACATTTCTATCGTCTCTCACCAGTATGGACAAGGCTGTTGTTGCCTTTGTTGGTGTATACCTAGTCTATCTACTCTCAATGAGGAGAGGAGAGATACCACGTCCGCCTGGCCCGCGTCCACTGCCTTTCGTTGGGAATATGTTCCAGATTCCACAAAAGGATGAATGGCCTGTTTATGAGGCCTGGGCCAAGAAGTACGGTGGGTGTTCAGGAGAAACTAATGGACTAAACACTATACTGATCATGTTCCAGGTGACATCACCTATCTCACCATGCTGGGAACATCTATGGTTGTACTGAATTCGTTGAAAGTTGTTCGGGATTTGATGGATGAGAGATCAAAAACCTATTCTCATCGACCACTAATGGCCATAAAACAACTGTGAGGTTGTCTCGCATTTTTTGAGATGCACCTCTAAATATAATCTATAGTTGCAGTTTGAACTGGGTACTTACATACGTTTCTGGTGATGCACACCGAGCCCGGCGAACCATAGTTCGAGGTTATTTTTCCGGTCCAGCATCAGTCAAACACCGACTACATCAAGAGCAAGAATCTCATGTTCTGGTCGCAAACCTTCTGGATAAGCCTGATGATCTTGAAGATCATATCAAACAGTTTGTTGTTTCTCGAACGTTTATTCGATGAATTCTAATTTCATATAGGTTTACTTCGAGTTCTATCTTATTAGGAACATACGGTTATCGTGTATCTAGTGCCAATGATCCCTTTGTCCACGAAATGGAGCGATCGTTCAAACAGGCCGAGAAACTCAGCGGACCGATGGCTTTCCTGATTGAACTAGCTCCGGATTGTAAGCATGATCTAATGTATCACATCTATTCCGTGGATGATACCCATATGAATAGTGCGAAAATGGCCGATGTTCTTGTCACTTTCTGGGTTGGGTAAGACCATAGACACGATCAGGAATGTCTTCAGTGCATGTAGAGTTGAACCTTTTATGCGTGCGAAACAAAAGATCGTGGGTTGCCTTCGTTATGCTCTAGTTCTAATTGCGAATTGATCACATCCTGGAAGAATGATGGGACAGCAGTTCCATGTTTTATCTCAACCTCCCTCGACCAAATTGCTTCTGATACTTCTCTCTCTCTCGATGAGTCGAAGCAGAAGGAAGAGATCATCATGGATTGTGCTTCCGTCATGTATGCCGCTGCTACGGATACTGTGAGCCTTTCACAATTTCTTCCACATATGAAACTGATCTTGTCTTGCTGAGAAGTCAAGTTCTTCTCTGCATTGCTTCTTTGCACTGATGTCGCTCCATCCAACCGTCATGCAGCGAGCACAGGAAGATATTGACTATGTTACTGAAGGGGAGAGGTTACCAACGTTTGCTGACTGGGAAAGGCTTCCATATATCAATGCGATCATTTTGGAAATTCTGAGGTATAACACTATTACTCCACTAGGTAAATACCTCTTAAAAATTGAATACTGTGCTCATTAACCTGATATTCTTGCAGGTTTGCCGCATAGTCTCGTTGAGGACGATATCTATAACGGGATGCTTATCCCCAAAGGTTCAATGATTTGCGTCAACCTATGGTGCGCTTCGGGATTGTGATGTTGTATGACTAATGATCGACTAAGACATACCTAGGCTCATATTCCGTGATCCTGAGATCTTTACTGATCCTGATGTCTTCAGACCCGAACGTTTCTTAGGTGATGAAGGTGCCCGCTGCCGGGAGGTATTGAATCTTGTCTGGGGTTCAGGGAGAAGGTATGTTGATTGGAAGCTGTTGCTAATTCTTTTGTCTGACTTTTCTCTGCCGTCAGATCTTGCCCTGGCCGACAATTCGCAGAAGCAGCACTATTCATAGCCATCTCGTCGGTCATCGCATGTTTCAACGTGACGCCAAAGCTTTCACCCGCGGCTGAAGTACCAGAGCTGAAATTCCATGATGGGTTTGTTAGGCATGTTTCCTCAATTAATCTTGAGTGCTTGTGTCTGCATTAACATTGATCAACTTACCAGGAGGCCTCAAAAATTCCCCATATCTGTAATGCTTCGCTCGAAGAAATGGGAGAATATTGTTGTCAGGGAGCGACTTTCTCGTGTCTAGATGTTGAGATTTGAGCCAGAACATCCTAGGACTAACTTCTCGTCTTTGGTCCTCTTATCTGATCGAGTCATTACTTGTGTTAAACTTTTCATCTCTGGTCCTAGTTACATATGTTTCTCCCAGTCCCGAGTTCCTGTGTACTCTCTTGAATGTTGCTTGGCTCCGGAACCAAGGTGGGATAGAAAGCATGATGTCCAGTGTCAGGGTAAGACCTTGAACACATCTCACTGTGTCGCGTGGATGCCTGTTCTTCAAGGGTATGTATGAAAGAAATCCAGAGGGATTGTACGAATGCAAGAGAGGAAAGGAAAACTCTGGAGGCCATGCCTAATAGCCTGTTAGCAGGGATTGTAGCAGTTAGGCTTTAAAATATATATTGTCGTCCTGCATCTTGTTCCACGTTCTATGCCATCAATGGACTAATTGCTAAGCATTCATGAAAACAAAGTCGTTCACGGGTGGGAACGAAGGCGGCAAAAGATTGTATCACTGATTACCTGGCTTTAAGATCCAACATTGTCATTAGTGACCAGCATCCCCATAATCCATGAGAGCTTGACCGATGGGATAATTAGGTTTCCATTATGGATGTGATCTTTATTCGAAAGGAAAAAAAAAGCAATATGGTGGTATTTAGATCCAGAGTCCCATAACTCATCATCACGATGATCGGGACAAGTTCTTCCCTATGTTTATGTTGGACAAGGCAGTTTTTGTATGTCCATTTTTGGAGCGAATACTACTGACTACCCATATACTAGTAGGGCCCGAGAGCAATAGAAGTCTCATTGTTGAGATATAGTCATTGGCTATAAATATAAAAGATGAGAAGTCAGTTGGGTATCGTCCAGACTGATATGAACAGATGAGTCAGGTCACCTAAGTTTCTAAAGAAACTAGGATACAAAAGCGCCGGACATAATTCATTCACCTCCCCAAGACATCGCATCAAAACAAGAGTAGATGCAATGAGCTTCGAAGAGTCATATGGCCCCGGCAACGTATCATCGCATGTTCGTAGGGTGGCAAAGCAAAAGCAATATTTACCAAATCCAGGAGAAAGACTTCCGTATCCCTTAAGAGAATTAGTAGAGGCCTGTAAACGGATGAAACGCCATCTCTAATGTGTGCCGTCGTTTACATCGTCCTCCTCGTCAGTCAGCTCATCACCAGCCCTCACACCAGCATGCCGATCGTATCCCGGTTGCCGAGCCCAATGCCAGCCGTCTGTATAAGGCATTATACGGAACGGAATAAGGAGAGTATACCACGGGCTACATGACAAGGTCATTACTGCTAATCGAGAGATAAGAAGAGCGCTTACTACCCGTTTTCACCAATGTTGAAGAACAACTTGAGGTTTGTGCGTTTCCTGTTCATCATTATTTACGTAGTCGTTCTCAGTACCCGAGACACTTACTCAAGATCATATGAATTGACGAATTTCTCTCGGAGAAATCAGCAAAGATACACAAAAGAAAGTCGATCGTTGATCAGCACACCTCACCACGGTTCTTTGCTTTAGTCCTATATATCTCGTAATCCTGTGCCTCGACGGATGTTTCGCCTTTCGCGGCACCTAACAAGTGATATCCGCCCATTATGCTGACCGCGAAGAACAGGACAACTGCAAGAAGATATATTATCACAAAAGCGATTTCTGGAACGTGGTGCGGCCACTTGTATCATGAGATCAACCACAAGAAGGGGGGAATAAGATATAACATACTTCGACCTGGTAGTTTGAACCTAGAGAATTGAGGAGATATGGCCAGCCAAGAATACTATAACATAATGTGGATAATGCCAAATAAGAGCTGTATGAATTCCAGTAGTTGTTGAGGTAGATAAGTGAATTGGAGGGACGAACAGGAAGAGGACAAAATGGCGTTCGTTATGCAGTCCAACACATTGGTTTATCCCTAGCTAGGTCATTAGCCAAGAACATCCCCGCACTGGAGCCCGAGTCGCTTACACTAAAAGGCAAGGAAATGTTGCCAATCTACAATGCAGAGGGAAAGAGAAAGACTTACGGGACAATGGTGGTCGTACTTCAATACACACCGATTACATATCCTACAATGATGCGCTCTCTCAAGTTACATTGAGAAAAAGAGATTGTGAAACAGTATGAGAAAGAGAACTCACCTCAGGTCGTAGCTGGTTACATCTCCGACATCTGGTCGTCTCTGCGACCGTGACCTTTACATAACTCACCCCTGGCATTCCGACTGACAATCCGCTCAACAAGCCGTTCCTTGATTGAGATTGAAAATCTCTTCTTATTGACCAAAGCAAGCCATGGCCGGCCTCTTTCGGTGGCTCGTCAATAAACCCAGGACGAACAGTACACACATAATAGTAGTGCACATGTAAATTGACTGCTAGGAGAGCACAGATTGGGAGCGTTATAAGAGGAAGACTGAGTGAGGGTGCAATGACATCAACTATGAACATAGAAGAGTCTAATCATCCTCGTTGATGTAGAACACGTACAGAAACAGATAGTTCCGGTACTTGTTAGTATCACAGCGAGTGCAACGAAATACGGTCCAGCTGCGCCAGTCACTTGATCTCCAAGCCTTTCAAGTGCTCTAAAACATCGGAAGATGCGCTGAGTACATGTCATTGGTGGTGAAGGTTGAGGAAAATCTGCTGTGCATCATAAATATGAACAAACACACAAACTACATCCCTCTTTTTTTTAATCAACAATTTATTACCTGGGGTGTGGTGGCAGACTGTGGTAGCTAAAAACAGATCAAGGGACTACAACCTGGTGGTATATGTTGTAAATGCACCTTTTACACTACCTAAGCATAAGGCAAAAGAAGCACAAATAGAGAAGAAAAGAAGGACTAATTATAAAAGAAAGAAAGGATCTAGCTTCCAATACATGCACCTACCTCACTGGCTCAGCTCCCAACTCAAAGCTTGTGCCCCACTGCCAGACCAACCCTTAGTGCATAAGAAGACACTGACCATGGTACTCTGGTCAAACCCTGTAAGAATTGGGAACTTAAGTTGAGTCACTCAAGTGTTATGAATCACCACTTTCCCTAAGTCAATATTTATTTTTCTTTTGATTTAATTTTGGGTTTGTAAACAAGTACAAACAAGCAAATGTATATAAGTAGTGTAGAACAAACTAGCAAGGACCCTAATGAGTTCTCTTTGTCAACTCTGACTTAGAGTGTGAACTTAAGCTAGCTGAGCTAATGCTCACTACATTAAGAATCAATCCCACTCTAAGTCAGAGTTTGATAAAGAGAACTTATTAAAGTCCTTGCTAGTTTGTTCTACACTACTTATACACATTTGTTTGTTTGTACTTGTTTACAAACCCAAAATTAAATCAGAAGAAAAATAAATATTGACTTAGGGAAAATGGTGATTTATAATACTACCTTCCTCTTAAGGGTCCTTGTTTTAAGAACTTTTTTTTATAGCTTACTATCACAAATAGTTACTTACTAGATTTGTGGTTGATGAGTTGATGATTCTCAAGCAAGGTATGTAAGAATCTTAGTCAAGGTTAGGTGACCCTAACCTTAATCCCACTCTAAGTTAAAGTTAACAAAGAGAACTTGTTAGAGTTCCTGCTAATTGTTCTACACTACTTATACAATTTACTTATTTGTATATATTATGTTTCTCTCGTGTATCCCTATTGAGTTACCATTCCCAATTTAGTAATAAGTTCCCATGTACCCAATAATTAAAAAAAAGAAAAGAAAAGAAAAATAAATATTGCCTTAGAGAAATTGAGCAGTTTATAACACCATCCCCCTCTCAAGGGTTCTCATCCTGAGGACTTCTTCATAATTTGTCATATGGTTTCATCCTCCAACTCTTCCAAATATTTTCTGTCTTCTTCTATTCTCTGTTGATCTTCCTTGTTCTCTTCTTCGTTCCACTCTTCAATCCTTGCTCCCTTGTACTCATCTTTCCCTTCCTCCATTCTTTTCAAGAATGGGTTCTTACTATACCTAAAAAATGGATTTTTCTTCCACCATCTCCAATTTTCCTCCATTCACTTCCAATACTCTCTGTCATATTTCTTATTACTCCATCCATAGAGCAGCTTTGTTGTATACCTTTCTAGTAGCTCTCTGTCAAATGCTTGTTTTTCTTCTTCTGCCTCCTGTTGTCTTACTTCTTTTTCTTCTTCTCTACTGTATTCCTTTTCAAACTCTTCTACCAGTTCTATTGCATTTTTCAAGTTCTCCCTACTTTCCTATGTGTCTTTTTCTGCTATGCACCTCTTCCATCATACTAAGTATTTATTCTTTCCCTGTACCTTCCTCTTATTCATGATCTTTTCAACTTCCTATTCTTCTTCCCCTTCAATCACTACTGGTTGTGGTATTTCCTTCCTCTGCCCCTCTACTTGTGATTTATACCTTTGTACTCTGCTGACATTGACTACCAGATGTATTTTAACTGTACTTGGCAATTCTAATTCTATTGCATTACTGGAAATAATTGCCTTTACTTTATAAGGTCCCACAAAGTGTTTGGTGAACTTTTCTGTATATCTTCCAGCCATTTGGTACTTCAGGTCTTTAGTGCTGAGTGGTACTAAGTCGCCTATCCTATACTCTTCCACTTCTCCCCTCTCTCTATCTGCATACTGCTTCATGTCCTTTTGCACTTTATGTAGCACTGCTTTAGCCTCTTCCTGCATATTTCTTATCCTTTCTGCAAATTTCTCTGCTTCTTCATACCCTTCTTTCTCATCTCAAATCCCATCCTTGGATCTTGTTCTTGGTTTGCCTTAAAGAATGACACCTTAGTTCCAGTATGTATAGTGATTGTTAGCTGAGTTAGCTTAAGACCACATTCTAAGTCAGAGTTGACAAAGAGAACTCATTAGAGTCCTTGCTAATTGACCTAGCTACTTATACACACATATGTGTTTACTAGTATTTGTCTACTCAAATTATCTCGTGGACTCCTTTTGAGTCACAGTGTCTCACACACTTCAAACTATTACATAATAAAAGAAAATGAAAAATAAAATATTCCGCTGTTATGCCACCAGCAAATTTACCATGGAACTATAACATAAGATAAGTATTATAACCCTACTTCCTAACTGGAATACACTCTTAGGACTCTCTTACAAGCTCCAGACATACCCTAGATTTCCAACAGGGTACTCTTACCAGATAGCTTCTAAGCTGTTATAGGCTGAAATAGCCTATTATCTTGAGAGGCAAGATAGATGAGCTGGCAGTAGGGTGTCATGAATTGCCCAAATCCCTCTAAGTCAATATTTATTTTCTTTTTCTTTTTCTTTTATTTAATTATGTAATATAGTTGGATCAGTAAACAAGGACAAACAATTGGACATGTATAAGTAGTGTACACAATTTAGCAAGGACTCTAACGAGTTCTCTTTGTCAACTCTGACTTAGAGTGGAGTTAAGCCTGAGGTCGCTCACCAAAAGACTAAACTCTTATACAGGGTCTTTGAAGTTAGAATATCTCACTGGGCTTCTGGACACCAGAACTTTAGAATCTTCTCTGGAATGCTAGCTAACCTCAATCTAGAATGGACTTAGACAAGCTTAGAACAGGTACGATAGGTCAGAAGTCTATTATGGGTATGTGAGTTTATCATATATGGCATAACATTTAGAAGCAGACACTACATGCAGATCAAAGATGCAGACATGGTCACATGATACTAGAGTTATTTCTAGACCATGTTCAGAGCCGGGAGAAGCTAACTAATGGAGACAGAATGGACAGACCGTAAAGTCAGATGGTAGTGGAGCAGAACCATATGGATAGGTTTAGGAGGGTAATACATAGTTGGGCAGCGGCACTGTCATTATGGGAATACTTCGGAGGAGAGCAGTGAGGGAAGCTAGGGGAGATTGCATTTTCCTTTTTTTAGTCTAATTGAGTCTCCTCCATTTGTAAAGCTTAATATATTACTTAGGGTGGAGGGTGATAGGCAGAAGAAAGCCTTTTTAGCTCTTGTCTTCATCTTAGAAGCTCTAGAGGTCATTGTATGTGATGTTCTATGAGTGTAAGAGTTGATCTTGGTGAGAGGCTTGGAAAGCCTGGCTAGTCCTTCACTCAGTCTGTATCATACCCATAAGATTTGGTATGGGGGTACAGATGAGGGATGGATTGAGTGTGGTAAGGCCCAGAAGTAGTTTACTGACTACATCTGTTAGGGAGCTTGTTATAGTGTGTAAAGATGGACATCTTAGAGGGATTGGTCGCCAGGTGGATCTAGATTGATCTTACGATCTTTATACCATTTTTAGAATTACAGCTAAGCCATCTTTATTTAATCATTTCTTTAATACTCTTTTTTTTTTCTCTCCCCCACCAACTCTTTAGCATGTGATTGAGGGCTGCCTCAATATTCTTTTGTTCTTGACATAGTTAAACTAAGCATCCTCTTTTGCCCCCTTACACTGCTACTGCAGATTCTCTAGTTTGCCTGCTGTTTTATTATACTACTCCCCTCTTAAGCTTCCTTGTCCTCAAGGATCCTTTTTACAACTCATTGTCCCAATTGCTAATATTTCCCATCTCATCTTTCTCTTCCTCTTGTTGTTTCATCCATAAGAATGGATTATGGCTTATTTTTGCAAATGAATTCCTCTTCCATCACCTCCAATTTTCTTTTAACCTTTTCTAGTACTCCTGCTTGTATTTTCTTTCCCCCCATCCATATAATAACTTCACCATGTATCTCCCCAGTAATCCTCTATTAAACGTCTTTCTATCTTCCTCTATTTCTTGCTATCTTGCCTCTTCTTCTTTTACCCTTTCATATTTCTTTTCAAATTCTTCTACTAGTTCACTTGTATTTTTGAGATTTTCCTTGTTCTCCCAGGTGTCCTCTTCTGCTGTACATCCCTTCCATTGTACTAGGTATTTTTCTTTTCCTCATACCCATCTCTTGTTCATTATCTTTTCTACCTTTCATTCTTCTTCTTCCTCAATCACCATGGGTTATGGCATTTCCTTCCTTTGTCCTTTTACCTGTCCTGTATACCTTCTTACTCTACTTACATTAACTACAAGATGTACTTTTACTATACTAAGTAGTTCTAATTCTATTACATTTGTTGAGACTATTGACTTGACTCTATAAAGTCCAATAAACCTCTCCATAAGGTTTTCTGTTCTCCTTCCCACCATCTGGTATTTGAGATCCTTGGTACTGAGTAGTACTAGGTCTCCTACTCGATATTCTTCTGCTTCTTCCCAATGTCTATCTGTATACTTCTTCATGTCTTCTTGTGCTTTTTCCAATGCTGCCTTAGCCTCTTCCTGTATCTTCTGCATCCTCTCTACAAACTTGTTCACCTCTTCAAACTTCCCCTTTTTCCTGAGTTTGGATCCCATATGAGGATCTTATCCACTATTTGCTTTAAAAGGTAATACTTTTGTACTCATCTATACCTTATTGTTGTAAGCAAACTCTGCTGTTCCCAACCACTCCAGCCATTGTTCCTGACAATGATCTATGAACATTCTTAAGTACTGTTCCAGTTCTTGATTTATCCTTTCAGTTTGTCCATCTGTCTGTAGGTAGAATATTGTTGACAATTTGCTATTGATCCCCAGCATCGTGTTCAACTTCCTCATTACTCCTGCTGCAAACTGTGGCCCTCTATCTGAAATAATACTTTCTGGTAAGCTGTGTAACTTCCAGACATTATCTCTAAATAGTCTCGCTAGTCCCCCTGCTATTGTCTTTTCTATAGTAGGTATATAGTGGGCCATTTTTGTTAATGTATCTACTACTACCAGAATCAAATCGTATTCTTGTGCTAATGGCAATTTCATAATGAAATTAGCTGATATATGACTCCATGGTTTTTCTAGTATTGAATTTGGCATTAACTTGCTAGCAGGTGCCTACATACAATTCTTATTTCTCTAGCATGCATCACATTCTTCCACATATTGCTTTACCTCTCTACTCACTTCCAGCCACCAAAAATTTCTCATTACCAACTCTGTCATCTTCCACTATTCTCCATGTTCTCCCACAGGTATATTATGATGTAGCCTGATTACTTCTGCTCTCAATTTCTCATCCTTAGGTACATATATCTTTTCTTCCTTTAGCATCAACCCCTCATGTTCTTGCCACTCTTTGTTCCTCAGGACTTTAACCTCCACTCATTTCATTTTCTCTACTACCTTGATAACTTCATCATCTTTTGCTTTACTCCTCCTTATTTTGTCCAGAATATCTACTCTGTCTATTACTACTTCTGATACTTCTGCTACTTGGGCTTCTACTAATGTCTACTCCTCATTATCTCTTTCCATGCTGTCATGCCAGACAATTAATTTTGGCAATATAAGTAATAATTGGAACCTAATAATCATAATAACTGGTTCTCAAGAAAGAATTAGCTCTCCAGACATAACCACTAGAAGTCTGGTCATGTACTCGAGAATACTATCCAAGTAGTGGAGTAATGGCCATGATCACTACTATCAGTACCTCATAACGCTTTCTGGATAGTCTCATATCATATCTATAAGACAGACTCCCCCCTAGAAGTGCTCTTGAGAGCAAACTTGACCTTAGAAGCATTTCCCTTGATAATGATGTCATCCGATAGCTAATCCCTGGTTTATAATAGGAGCACCATCAGAGATCGTGCATCAGTTCTGATTGGCAGTCCAAATATAGAAGAACAAGACAAGGATATGCTGAACATCGTCGGGAAGGGATAGAAAGAAGAAGGACCTGAGGGATGTGAACAGGAAATAGTAGAGAGAGTAGATGAAGGTTTAGGAGAGGAATCAGGAGAGTTGGAAATGGAGAGGAGTGATATTGACAATGAAGATGCACTCGAGAGCAGTTGGACCAATGTCCGAAGAACCTCTCGAGCATCCTAGAACACTTAGAACAGGCTCAAGGTCAGCCAATGAGATAAAGAAAGTTGGTAGGAAATGAACAGGGAATACAGAGAGTGGCTGTTGCATGATCGGATATGGACTTGACTCATTTTACCTGCCTTTTCAAGTAATCTGGAGGATTTCTTTTTTATCTTGTTTGTTGCATTCTGGGCTTTGTAATACTAATATAATACTCTAGTAGCACGGAGAGACAAAAAGAAGAAGAACCCCCATCTTTGCCCTTTGTTGCTCTAGAGCTGAAACTCAACTTGAGTGATTAAGAGCTCTTTTTCAGTCTTTTTCTTTTATAAAACTTTATAAAACTTCCCTCAAGGGATACCTACTCTAAAGGAGGACTTGGGCATTCACTTGGACTAGGAGCTGAACTGCTCGCTACATGTTTTCGGAGCAAGTTGCCAACTGTATGGTCAGTTGAGAATGAGCTTGCATGAGGGCAATGTGAGATCTAGGTAGGACTGCTGTATCAACAGCGAGCCAGCCTACTAGACTAGTACTTTGGACAGTAGTGCTACAGTGTAAGAGGAATGCACACCTTTGAGATCTGACTGGTGAGAGTGCTCTCGAGCGGAAACTAAAAACATTTCTTTTATTCTAGTATCTAATAACAAACTTTTACTATCTTGTGAGTCCCTCCCTTTTATATTTGATCACCTCCCCAGTGCCTACTCGATTGCACACAATTGTGGAACAACTTGAAGATTTTGACTCTCTGACTCAGTAGTACCCACTTTTGTAAAGACAGTAAAGCACATTGATATTTCTATCCACACACATATTACAAACAAATCCCCCTTTACCTATCCCCCATCAATGCCTACTTCCCAATTTGGTCTCTTACTTAATCCATCTGCCTTCCCTATTCTTCCTCCGGGTACATGTTTCAAAATAAAATTGAACCTTGAGAGATACAGAGCCCATCTAGCTTGTTGTCTATTTAATTTCTGATTGCTTATGAAGTACTCCAAGTTTTTATGGTCAGACCAAATTTCAAACTTTTCTTTTACACCTTCCAAGAAGTGTCTCCAGGCCTCCAAGCATTTAATTGCTGCCAATATTTTTTTATCATGAATCTCATAGTTATGTTATGTTTCATTTAGAGACTTTGAGATGTAAGCTACTGGCCTCCATGTATTGTCTTTACATTTAATAGACAAGACATCTCCCGTTGCAAAATTGGATATGTCTGCCTCAACTCTAAATTCCTTATCCAAGTCGGATACTACTGGTAATGGTCTTATAGTAAAGATTCCTTTTAGTTGCTCAAATACTTTTTGCTGGGCTTCCTTCCATCTCCACTTCTTATCCTTCCTTGTCAACATGTTCAAGGGCTTTGCAAGTACTGCAAAGTTCTTAATAAATTGCCTATTGTAACAATTGAGGATCTGGTTGAGTAACCCTAACCTCACTCACACTCTAAGTCAGAGTTTGACAAAGAGGACTTGTTAGAGTCCTTGCTGAATTGTGTACACTACTTATACATGTCCAATTGTTTGTCCTTGTTTACTGATCCAACTATATTACATAATTAAATAAAAAAAGAAAAGAAAAAGAAAATAAATATTGACTTAGAGGGAATTGGGCGATTCATGACATCATCCCTCTCTCAAAGGTCCTCGTTCTAAGGACTTCTTTTATAGTTCATTGTGTCATGAACCACTGAATTCCCCTAAGTTAATATTTATATTTCTTTTCTTTTAATTATGTAATATGTTTGGATCAGTAAATATGGACAAACAGTGGAACATGTATAAGTAGTATACAATGAATTAGCGAGGACTCTAATGAGTTCTCTTTGTCTACTCTGACATAGAGTGCGATTCAGATTAGGGTTACACAACCAAAACTAAGAGTTATTACACTAGAACTCGTTTTCATATTCCAGACACTGATTGCCTCAATCCTTATCAATCTTACTCTCATCACTCTCTCGGTGTGCAGTCATCTCAGACCAATCCCAACTTCCTTATAGCCAGACCACAGGCTTAAGTGGACTGACTGGGAAGTTTAGACCCCAGAGGTGGACGGTTAGAACCAAACTCAGGTACTAGCCCAGACCAGACCTTACAATTAAGTGGGCTCAATAGTATACTTGTACATTTTTTGTCATATTAACTTTGTGTTACTGGTCCATTGTGATCAGTCTATGCAGAAGAGTAGTAGTTACTCTTTAGGAGGCTACTTAGAGTAGGGATCTTCTCCATGAAGTGATAGTCCACCCTAATATTAGGGCAGTAGTCAGTATGGCAGTAGGCACCTGGCTGGGTGAAGATTTTGCGCCCCAGCAGACGTATAACTGAGATAGGTGAAGAACACGATGAGCTCCTTAAATACATAAAACTTTCTTTTACAATAAACAGCTTGCCCCTCTAAATACAATATACAATGTCTTTAGAAGTGTACAACCAACTTATGAGTGACATGCTCAATCAAAGGCAAGCTCTCACCAAATTAAGAGCAGAGTTAGAAGGGAGAGAAGGGAGGTTGTGCAGACAATGTGGGAGGTTTGGGCATCTTGCCTGAAAGTGTAGAAGTGGCAAAGAGGAAGAGAAGAAAATGACAGTAGGAAATAGGTTTGAAGTGTTGAAAAGTCATGTAATGCAGTGTGGAGTTAGGGAAGTGAGAAGGTAAGAGGTAGTTAGAGATGTGGTGAAGTGTTTTGGATGTGGGGAAAAAGGGCACAGGAAGTGGGAATGCCCACAAAAGAAACAAAAGAGAAGAGAGGAAGCGGCACTGCCACAAGAGGTATGGGAGAAGGTGAGGAAGCACAGTGGAGAGAGGGGGCTGCCTTCAAGGGGAGCGGCAATGTGCATGGAAGGGTGGACTATACCCAGAGAAGTGGTAATGTTTATGGAGTGCAGAGGATGCGATTATAAGGGGACAAAGACAGAGAAGAACAAAGGACAGAAGTTCCTGGAGAAGGTGCAGTTGTGTAATATGTGGTGTGGGAGCTGTAAAGAAGCATAGAACTAGAGAAACAGAGAAGTAGAAGAGGGAAGAGCAGAGAAAGTGAAGTGTAGCACTTGTGGAGGAAAAGATACAGTAATAGGGGAAGAAGTAGAAAGGAATGAGAAAGAGAAAGTTTTCTGTTCACCCTGTAGAACAGGAAAAAAAACATCATGGTGGAATTGGGGAGGAAAATTGGAATAGACAGTGCCTAGGGCCCAGAAGGGGAAGGCTGGAATCATTGATTCGAGGAGAGTAGCAGGAACTGTCAATCAAAAGGCAGTGGAGAAAAGGGAAGAAGGGAGAGAAGTGAGGCGAACGTTTAAGCCTCTAAGAGAAGTGTGGATGAATGTAGGAATAGAAAAGATAGACACTCATGAAGGAAGAACAGTGAAAGCCTTGCTCGATAGTGGAGCAACAGGGTTATTCATGAGCAAAAGTCTGGCTTAGAAAGGAGGATATAGGTTGATTAAACTGGATTGACCTTTGCAAGTGAGAAATGTAGATGACACTGGTAACAGTGGAGGTGCAATAACACATGAAGTGGAAGTAAACATGTTCTACAAAGGACATATAGAAAGAGTCTGAATAGACATTTGTGAATTGGGGAAGACAGATATAATTTTGGGCATGCCATGGTTGGCAGTGCATAATCCAGAGATAGACTGGTAAAAAGGAGAAATAAGAATGACGAGATGTCCACCGTTATATAGAAAAGTAGTGAAGATAAAAGAGAAGAAAGAGATAAAAGAAGATGAGAAGAAAATTGTTAGATGGGCAGTGGATGAAAAGGAAGACTGGGAAAGGGAGGAAGAAATAGAGGCAAATTATAGGAAGGTGAAGGAAATGGTATCTCAAAGGTTTCATAAGTGGCTGAAAGTATTTGGGAAGGTGGAGTCTGAAAGAATACTGGTTAGAAAAGTGTGAGATCATGTGATAGATCTCAATGATGACTTCAAAGTGAGCAAGGCAAGAGTTTATCCTCTTTCAAGAAATGAAAAGGAGGAAGTACAGAAGTTTGTCAATGAACATTTGAAGAAAGGATATATTAGACCCTCAAAGTTGCCTCAGACATCGCCGGTGTTCTTTGTAGGAAAGAAGGATGGAAGCAAGCGCATGGTTATGGATTACAGGAGGCTCAACAAGCAGACGGTCAAAAACAATTATCCGCTGCTGTTAATTACAGATCTAGTAGACTCTATGGGAAATAAGAGAGTATTCACTAAGATGGACCTCCAGTGGGGCTACAATAACATATGAATTAAGGAAGGAGATGAGTGAAAGGCAGCCTTTACCATACATGTAAGGTCATACGAACCAGTGGTAATGTTTTTCGGAATGACAAATTCATCTACTACATTCCAAGGCATAATGAATGAAATTCTGAGAGATATGATCAATGAGGAAAAGGTAGCAGTGTTTGTAGATGATGTGTTGATAGGAACAGAGACAGAGAAGGGACATGATAAAATTGTGAAGGAAGTATTGAGAAGGTTGGAGAAAAACAACCTATATGTGAAACCAGAGAAATGTGCTTGGAAGGTGCAGAAGGTGAATTTCCTGGGAGTGGTAATGGGTCAGGGAAAGATTGAAATGGAGGAAGAAAAGGTGGTGGGAGTATTTAACTGGTCCATACCTAAGATGGTTAGAGATGTTAGGAAGTTCTTGGGCCTTGCAAATTATTATAGGCAATTTGTGAAGGACTTTGCCAAATTAGCTTGGCTATTAAATAACTTGATGAGAAAGAAGGAGAAGTGAAGATGGGGAGACGAGCAACAGACAGTGTTTGACCAGCTTAAGAAGGTCTTTACGAGCAGACCATTACTAGTCACACCAGATCTAGACAGGGAACTCAGAGTGGAGGCGGATGCCTCTAACTTTGCAACAGGAGGAGTACTGTCCATTAAATGTGAAGACAGTAAATGGAGACCAGTAGCATATGTCTCTAAGTCATTAAATGAGACTGAAAGAAATTATGAAATACACGATAAGGAGATGTTAGCTGTAATATGATGTCCGGAAGCATGGAGGTATTTTCTAGAAGGAGCAAAGAGTAAATTTGAAGTTTGGACAGATCATAAGAATTTTGAGTACTTTATGAGCAACCAGAAGCTCAATTGTAGACAAGTAAGATGGGCACTATACTTATCAAGATTTGACTTTGTCTTGAAACATTTCTCTCTAAGTCAATATTTATTTTCTTTTTCTTTTATTTAATTATGTAATATAGTTGGATCAGTAAACAAGGACAAATAATTGGACATGTATAAGTAGCATACACAATCTAGTAAGGACTCTAACGAGTTCTCTTTGTCAACTCTGACTTAGAGTGGAATTAAGTCTGAGATCGCTCATCAAAGACTAAACTCTTACAACAGGTTAAGTAGGAGACCGGATTGGGAGATTAGAGTGGAGAAGGATAATGAAGAACAAATGCTGGTAAAAAAAGAGTGGCTGGATGTGAAGAGAATTAGGATAGTGGAGGTGATTATAGAAGGAGTAGATTTACTGGATAAAGTAAGGAAGTGTGAAGTGAGAGATGATGAAGTGATTAAGACAATAGAAGAGATGAAGTGAGTAGGTGTGAAAATGTTGAGAGATGAGGAATGGCGTCAAGAAGACGGCCTAATGTTAAAAGAGGGAAAAGTGCATGTCTCTAAAGATGATAAGTTGAGAGCGGAAGTAATCAGGCTACATTATGATATGCCTGTGGGAGGACACGAAGGACAGTAGAAGACGGCAGAATTGGTAACGAGAAATTTCTGGTGGCCAGGGGTCACTAGAGAAGTGAAGTGGTATGTAGAAGGGTGTGATGCTTGCCAATGCAACAAGAATCAAACACAACCACTGGCAGGAAAATTAATGCCAAATTTGGTTCTAAAGAAAGCATGGACTCATATTAGTGCAGACTTCATTACAAAGTTGCCTTTGGCACAAGGTTACAATTCAATCTTAGTAGTAGTATATAGGTTTACAAAAATGGCATACTTCATACCTACTACAGAGAAAACAAGCACAGAAGGATTAGCAAGATTTTTTAGAGATAATATTTAGAAGTTACATGGACTACCAGATAGTATTATTTCTAATAGAGGACTACAGTTTGCGGCAGGTATCATGAAAGAACTCAATCACATGTTGAGGATCAAAACAAAACTGTCTACAGCATTTCATCCACAGACAAACAGCCAGATAGAAAGAATGAACCAGAAGTTAGAATAGTATCTCCAGATGTTCATAGATCATCAACAAGAGCAGTGGCCAGAATGGTTAGGTATGGCAGAATTTGCTTACAACAACAAAGTGCATACAGGAACTAAAGTATCGCCCTTTAAAGCAAATAACAGACAAGATCCAAGGATGGGATTTGAGATGAGGAAAAAGGGGAAATACAAAGAAGCAGAAAAGTTTGCTAAAAGGATGAAAAGTGTACAAGAGGAAGCTAAAGCAGCGCTACAGAAGGCGCAAGAAGAGATAAAGCAATATGCAGATAGAGAAAGAGGGGAGGTAGAAGAATACTGAGTAGGCAACTTAGTGCTACTCAGCACTAAGGATCTAAAGTACCAAATGGTTGGAAGACATACAGATAAATTCACAGAACGCTTTGTAGGACCTTACAAAGTAAAGGCTATAATTTTCAGTAACACGATAGAATTGGATCTGCCTAGTACAATAAGAATACATCCGGTAGTAAATGTTAGTCGAGTACGATGGTACAAGTTGCAAGTAGAAGGGCAAAAGAAGGAAATACCACAACTAGTGGTAATCAAAGGAGAAGAAGAATAGGAGGTAGAAAAGATTATGAACAAAGGAAAGTACAAGGAAGGAATAAGTACTTGGTAAGATAGAAGAGTTGTACAGCTGAGGAGGACACTTGGGAAAGCAGGGAGAACTTGAAGAATGCGATGGAGTTAGTCAAGGAATTTGAGAAAAAATATTGCAGAAAAGAAGAAGAAGAAGTGAGATAGCAAGAAGGAGAGAAAAACAGGAAGATGTTTAGCAGAGAAATACTGAGAAGATATACCACCAAATTGCTCTATGAATAGGGCAATAAGAAATACGATAGGGAATATTGGAAGCGAATAGAGGAAAATTGGAGACAATGGAAGAAAAACCCATTCTCCAGATATAACAAGAATCCATTCTTAAAGAAGATGGAAAAAGAGAAAGATGAATATAAGGGAGGGAAGATAGAAGAATAGAATGAAGAAGAAGACAAGGAAGATTAATGAAGGATCATGGAAGATAGAAAATATTTGGAAGAACTAGGGGATGAAAATTTTGACATGGGCAACCTAAGGGACCCATACAATGAACTATAAGAGAAGTCCTCAGGATGAGGATCTTTGAGAGGGGGATGGTGTCATTAACTGCTGAATTCCTCTAAGTCAATATTTATATTTATTTTATTTTATTTTAATTATGTAATATGTTTGGATCAGGAAATATGGACAAACAGTGGAACATGTATAAGTAGCATATAACGAGTTAGTGAGGACTCTAATGAGTTCTCTTTGTCTACTCTAACATAGAGTATGATTCGGGTTAGGGTTACACAACCAAAACTAAGAGTCGTTACACATTGTATGGGTCCCTTAGGTCACCCATATCTTGATTTTCATCCCCTAATTTCTCTAGATACTTCCTGTCTTTCTCGATTCTCCATCGATCTTCCTTATCTTTCTCTTCATTCCACTCTTCTATCTTTCCTCTCTTGTATTTGTCTTTTTCTTCTTCCATCCTTTTCAAGAATGGGTTCTTACTATACCTAGAGAACAGATTCTTCTTCCATCATCTCCAATTTTCTTCCATCTGCTTCCAGTATTCCTGATCGTACTTCCTGTTTTCTCATCCATACAACATCTTGGCTGTGTACCTTCCTGGTAACTCTCTTCTAAACATCTTATTATCTTCTTCATCCTCTTGTCACCTTACTTTCTCTTCTTCTCCCTTGCAATATTCCCTCTCAAATTCTTCGACTAACTCCATTGTATTCTTTAAATTCTCCTTGCTCTCCTATGTATCTTCTTCCACCATGCATCCTTTCCATCGTACCAAGTATTTATCCCTCCCCCGCACCCTCCTTTTTGTTCATAATTTTCTCCACCTCCTATTCTTCCTCTTCTTCGATTACCACTGGTTGTGGTGCCTTCTTTCTCTGACCTTCTATTTGCGACTTATACCATCGTACTCTGCTCACATTAACTACTGGATGTATTTTTATTGTACTTGGAAAGTCTAATTCTACTGCATTACTTGAAATTATTGCTTTCACCTAGTAGGTGTAGTGAACGTCAGTTGTGATAACTTAAGTCCACACCCTAAGTCAGAATTGACAAAGAGAACTTATTAGAGTCCTCGCTAATTGATCTAGCTACTTATATACGAATTGGTATTTACTAGTATTTGTCTACTCCAATTATCCCATGGACTCCTAGTGTCCTGCACACTTCAAACTATTACATAATAAATGAAAATGAAAAAGAAATAAAATAATCTGCTACTATGAATGCCCCAGCTCGCCTGTTATTTCATTACAGTAGGGTCCTACAAAGCGCTCTGTAAGTTTCTTTGTGCACCTTCCAACCATTTAATATTTCAGGTCCTTGGTGCTGAGTAACACCAAGTCACCTACTTGATACTCCTCTATCTCTCCTCTCTCTCTATTTGCATATTGCTTCATGTCCTCTTACGCCTTCTATAGCACTACTTTTGCTTCTTCCTGCACATTCTTTATCTTTTTCGCAAATCTCTCTGCTCCTTCTGTAGGGCCTTGGATCGAGGTTGAGTAACCCTAACCCTTAACCCTCTCTTTATTGGAGATTGACAAAGAGAACTTGTTAGAGTCCTCGCTAGATTGTGTACACTACTTATACATGTCTGATTATTTGTCCTTGTTTACTGATCTGACTATATTACATAATTAAAAGAAAAGAAAAAGAAAATAAAATAAATATTGACTTAGAGACAGAAGGCGATTCATGACACCACCCCCCTCTTAAGGGTCCTCGTCCCGAGGACTTTTTCATAGTTTGTTGTATGGGTCCCTTAGGTCTCCCATGTCCTGATTTTCATCTCCCAGCTCCTCTAAATATCTTTTATCTTCTTCAAGCCTCCGTCAATCTTCCTCGTCTACTTCTTCGTCCTATTCCTCTATCTTCCCTCCCTTATATTCCTTCTTTTCTTCCATTCTTTTCAAGAATGGATTTCTACTATACCTCGAGAACGGATTTTTCTTCCACTGTCTCCAATTTTCCTCCATTTGTCTCTAGTATTCCCTGTCGTACTTCTTGTTGCCCTATCCATAGAGCAATTTCGCCATATATCTTCCTGGCAATTCCCTGTTAAACACCCCCTTTTCTTCATCTGCTTCTTGCTGTCTCACTTCTTCCTCTTCTTCTCTAAGATATTCTCTTTCAAATTCTTTTACTAATTCCATCGCATTCCTCAGGTTCTCCTTACTTTCCCATGTGTCCTCTTCTGCCGTGCATCCCTTCCATTATACCAAGTATTTATCCCTGCCTCGTACCTTTCTCTTGTTTATAATTTTCTCCACTTCCCACTCTTCTTCTCCTTCAATTACCACTGGTTGTGGTGTTTCTTTTCTCTGTCCTTCCACTTGCGATTTGTACCATTGTACTTGGCTAACATTAACTACTGGATATATTCTAATTGTATTAGGCAACTCCAATTCTATTGCGTTATTGGAAATGATTGCCTTTACTTTGTAAGGTCCTACAAAGCGTTCCGTAAACTTATCCATACGTCTCCCGACCATTTGGTACTTTAGATCCTTAGTGCTAAGCAGCATCAAGTCGTCTACTCTATACTCTTCCACCTCCCCTCTTTCTCTATCAGCATACCGCTTCATCTCTTCCTGCGCTTTCTGTAGTGCTGCCTTTGCCTCCTCTTGCACGTTCTTCATTCTTTCCGCAAACTTCTCTGCTCCTTCCTGTTTCCCCTTTTTTCTCATCTCGAATCCCATCCTAGGATCCTGTCCACTATTTGCCTTAAAGGAGGAAACCTTGGTCCCTGTATGCACTTTATTGTTATAGGCAAATTCTGCCATTCCTAGCCACTCTGGCCATTGCTCTTGTCGATGGTCTATGAACATTCGGAGATATTGTTCCAGCTCCTGGTTCATCCTTTCTGTTTGGCCGTCTGTTTGTGGGTGGAACGCCATTGACAGTTTTGTCTCGATCCCTAATATGCGATTTAGCTCCTTCATAACTCCTGCTGTGAACTGTGGTCCTCTATCTGAGATTATGCTATCCGGTAGTCCATGTAGTTTTCAGACATTATCTCTAAATAGTCGTGCCAACCCTTCTGTGCTAGTTCTTTCTGTAGTAGGTATAAAATGTCCCATTTTTGTGAATCTATCTACTACGGCCAAAATGGCATCATATCCCTGCGCTAAAGGTAACTTTGTAATGAAGTCTGCACTAATGTGCGACCAAGCTTTCTCTAGAATCAAATTCGGCATTAACTTTCCTGCCGGTGGTTGTGTTCGATTCTTATTTCGCTGACAGGCATCAC
>Ga0153955_100112_pt1 | contig 57199 bp, 54 predicted proteins | sample TSFL039MetaG_FD_104744 | JGI IMG/M metagenome (GOLD analysis project Ga0153955, IMG submission 104744) | Attine ant fungus gardens microbial communities from Florida, USA - TSFL039 MetaG | ecosystem: Host-associated > Fungi > Mycelium > Unclassified | place: USA: Florida, Wekiwa Springs...
ACTACTTATACACGTTTGACTATTTGTCCTTATTTACTGATCCAATGTTATTACATAATTAAAAGAAAAGAAAAAGAAAAGAAATATAAATATTGACTTAGGGGAATTTGGCGGTTCATGACATCTTTGTCTACTCTGACATAGAGTGCGATCCGGGTTAAGGTTACACTACCTGAACTTAAGATCATTACAAGCATAGCAATGACAATAGACAGATATATATATATATTCAAATTTAGACACAATGCACCTCAGCCATTCATACTCTAGTTATACTATGAATTGCCCAATTCCCTCTAAGTCAATATTTATTTTCTTTTTCTTTTTCTTTTCATTTAATTATGTAATATAGTCAGATTAGTAAATACAGACAAACAGTTGGATGTGTATAAGTAGTGTATGAAATCCAGCGAGAACTCTAATAAGTTCTCTTTGTCAAACTCTGACTTAGAGTGGACTGAGGGTTAAGGTTACTCAACCACAACTTAAAGTCTTATAAGTTGAATATCTGAGATATATTATGAACTGCCTTTTTTCTCTAAGTCAATATTTATTTTTCTTTTCTTTTTCATTTAATTATGTAATATTGTCAGATCAGTAAACAAGGACAAATAATTGGACTTGTATAAGTAGTGTACATGAAATAACAGGAACTCTAACAAGTTCTCTTTGTCAACTCTGACTTAGAGTGGAGTTAAGCCTGAGGTCGCTTACCAAAGACTAAAACTCTTACAAGGTAAGACCTATCACAAAGTAAACTCAGACGTTCAACTAGAGTGCGAATGGCTAAGGTGCATTGTGTCCGAATTTGAATATATATGTGTTCCCATTACTATTCTCTCCATTCCTCTGCATTCTCCATTCTCCGTCTTCTCCATACTTGGTGAGTCATTCCATTTCAACAGAATGAAAGTGGTGCTGTCTGCTATCTGTCTTAGTTTCATTCTGACAAGACCCTATAACTCTATTACTCCTTTGTTCTCACCATATTTGCATAGTTTACTTTGTGATAACAGCAGGTGGTATTGGAGAGTTAGATTGCTGTGCTCTCTTTCACCAACTGTTTGTGTATAATAGCAGGTGGTATTGGAAGGTCAGGTTACTGCACTCTCTTTCATCAACAGTCTTTTATATAATTTTTTCCTTATTTTCAATTATTTTTTCAAAGATGTTTCTGAATTTTTTTTGGATTTCTTTTTTACTGGCAGTCTGGATTATTATGTACAGTTTTTCTTTTATTTTTTTGAGGTTTTTCTGAATTTTTTCTGAATTTTTAGAGCATTAAAAAGATGTATATTTGGGTATGAGTATGGGGGAAGGAGCAGACAGTATGTAATGGACCCTGTCCCTAGAATAAAATAAGCAGTTGCTTCTCTACTTTTTACTCCTGCCTATGGTGTCCCCTCATACTCATTCATTCACTAGGTGAGTCAGTTAGTGTATACAAACACTACACTATGCTTGCTGGTTCAACTTAACAGGAAGGTTATCAGTAAGGTAATGAATCATTGCCTACCAGTGCATGTTATCTGACTTGAAACAGCTGAATTCCATGGCTCAAACAGTGGTTAATTGCATTGATGTTATATACAAAGTTTACCACATTCTCTTTCAATGCAAACGACATAGAAGTAATCAAATAATTCATTTTCAATCCTATGTTTTGTAGCATTTTGAAGTTTGAAAAGAATAACTAGAAGTCAAGGTGATCGATGATTGTGTCAAGTTCTCCAGCTGGAGAAAATTAGAGGAGAGGAGAACAGTTGACGGGGGCAACAACAGAGAAGTGCTCATCTGTGATAACGATTTTCATGATTCAAGCGTTAAATAAATAGTGCTTTGAGCGTCATCAAATTCTCATCGAGAGTTTGTACTCATTTTGGTTTTCCACAGATATAATTAACAACCCAGGTGGTCCATAATTAGGTATTTTTTTGTTCAACAATTTATTATGCGGTGTATGTACACAGTCCGCGGAACGATAATTAGGCAATTCATACAGGATTCACCGGTGCAATTGATGAAGCGGTTACTACTCTTTTAGAAGATCGATGGACAGCTGTTATTTTTAGTTCGCATCCATTTTCTCCGACTCAATGGTCGGGCTGAACGTAGGTGTTGTACTCTTACACCTGAAATCATGATCGAATTGAAGAACAATAGGAACAATGATGGATGTCCATCCAATCACGTACGTAAGTGAGATATATGCTCAGACGTCACCGGGTAGGTCGACGGCTATCTACCTGAAATGATATATATGCTAATATTCTACCGTGAGTCCTTGCCTCGTTAATTAGTCGAAGTCTCACCTCAGACGTCACCAGGCTGAGGGAAAACTTATATGTCTGCCTCGTCAACTGGCTATCCGGACTGTGCAATAGGCGGGTGCGGATGCGTGGGCCATAGTGGATGGCTATAGTATCAGGACCGGTTGTCTGGAATTAGTCCTCGGAGGTGGAGTCGATGTCTCGGAGTGATCTTATACTTGTTCCGTTGCTTATGTACCGATCCATATTTTCCTAATAGTAAGGATTATAAAGGCCTCTGCACTACGATGACAATTTTACCATTCTGCGTCTCACCAAATGCTACCCTCAACAACATTTTCAGATGAGGTATCATGTACCAATATTGGGGTCGGACTTTCCAACCCACAAATGTCTCAAAGCGGACGCAGGATGCTTGATCTTGTGAACCGCCTCCACTCCACAGGGTAAAACGTTCATTCATATTCTCGTGTAAAGCTGCTAACTGTCTGTGTTGTGCATCTGACAGTGTGCAAGTCGATATCGATCTACCCCAAATCGCGGTAATAGGGTCCCAGAGTGCTGGGAAATCCTCCCTCATTGAATCTATCTCCGGTATCACGCTGCCTCGGGCTGCAGGCACCTGTACTCGGTAGGCTCTAGTGAAGCCTGCTGAAACTGGACCACTGACTGAAGTATCTCCAGGTGTCCAACAGAATGTCGTCTGGCGCACTCTGACGCACAATGGAAGTGTACTGTATCACTTCGTTTCTCAACCGATGCCGGTGGCGCACCCCTTGGTCAGACCCGCAATGAAAATTTCGGACCTCCAATTTACAACAAGAAGGAGGTTGAAGATCGCATCCGCCGCGCTCAACGTGCTATTCTGAACCCATCTAAACCTGTCAAGGATTTCTTGAATGACGATGAGGACGTGCCCGTCGAAAAGACTGAGCTGAGCTTCTCCCATAACTGCGTGTCACTTCAAATCAGCGGCCCCGATGTTGCTGATCTGTCATTCTGTGACCTTCCAGGTACAGTCCGCCTTGTTTTTCATTGACGGCTATAACTTACTCCCAAGACATGAAGGTCTAATTGCAAGTGTTGGACTTGGTGGCAATGCAAATGATATCAAGTTAGTGGAGAGCCTCGTTACGTCCTACATTAAAAAGCCGAGCTGCATCATACTACTGACCGTAACCTGCGAAAGTGCGTTCGCTTTTCCTGACTGTTTATCGATAGCCATGTCCTGATTTTATTTTTACAGCCGATTTCGAAAATCAAGGCGCCCACCAGATAGCCAAGGCCTATGACCCACAGGGTAAGCGTACTATCGGTAAGTTCTATTTCTGTGCCAATTTTTGTTATCTTAATCATGTTTGTTAGGCGTTTTGACCAAGCCAGACCGTATTCCGCAAGGTGAAGAGGAAGAATGGCTGAGGTTCATCAAGAACTCCAAGGAGCCTCTTGACAACAATTGGTATTGTGTCAAGCAACCAAGCTCAAGCGACTTGAAACAAAACTGGACTTGGCAAGAAGCACGTGAGAATGAGAACGCATTTTTTTCTATGACTGCCCCATGGCGTGAGCTCGAGCCTTTGTACCAGAAGTACCTGCGTACTTCGAATCTCGTAGGACGTCTCAGCTCTGTCCTTTCTGATCTGATAACAAAACGGTATTTCCGCCAGTGCCAGTTCTATTTTATATCCTCACGTTGTTTCCTTCAGTCTTCCTGAAATTCAAGATGAACTTGAAAAGTCGATTTATGCCACCCATGAAGCACTTCAGCAACTTCCACGAGAGCCATCACAATATCCGATGAACGAAGTAGCCAACATACTCCACGAGTTTGTGGCAGATTTGGGACGACAGATTGCTGGTGTCCCCAATAAAAAAGGCCTTATCCAGTCCTTTCGACCCGCTCAAGAGCGGTTTCGTAGAGGAATACGGTCAACGGCACCCCAATTCAGGCCATACGAAAGGAAGTTTTGTCTTTCTTGGGAAATGCCAAGAGCCACTTTTTTGGACCATGAAAGTGATAGGTCTGAAAACGAAGATGATATCAAGCAACAAAAAGGGTGCATTGTATTTGTTGATGAAGTTTTTGAACGGGCTCAATGGTGCGGCATGATGTGTTTGTACACGATTTGTGGTTGATTGGGGATCTTTCAGCTTTCGTACTCGTGAGCTGCCCGGAGCTTACCCATTTGTTGTTCAGCAATCCTACATAAATGAGTGTGTTGGAAAGTGGCGGGAGCCTGCTCAGTCCCTTTGCAAAAGCATGTACAACACGCTCTCAGTTCACTTAAAACGAATAGTTCATGAACATTTTGCGCACTTCGGTCACGGGATGCTAGAACATCGAATTCGGTATATATTCTCCAGATGGATTCCCATTGTTCTAATTGCAATTCATAGCATTCTTATGCAGGATCATCTGAAGTCCTGCTTCGCTAGAACAGAGCAGAGGATTAACTGGTTAGTTGACCTAGAAGACACTCCATTTTCTCTCAACACCCACTACCTCTCTGATTATAAGTCAAAATTTTTAACATTTTACCGAGGCGTGCGTAACAAGGGCAATTATAAAGATATCATGGGTCATATAGACGCCTACATACCTTCGTCATCCAACAGTCATAAGAATGCTTCAAGTCCCTACGGTATCTCGAAGGTGATGAGCGGCCTTGCCGAAATCGGCCTGATTGGTGTCCAGGCTAGGGACCTTGCCAAGCTTTTCAAGATTGATGATATGGAGCCGGCTCTCGAAATCATGGCCGATGTCCGTGCATACTTTCAAGGTGCATCCTCTGGCTGTGAGGTTCTGTGAAATCCATTGACACCTGTGCTAGTTGCCTGTAAACGTTTTTCTGACAATATTCCCATGGCGATAGATCGGGAGCTCGTTTATGGTGTTGAGCGAGACGTGCTTCCTTTACTTCGGAATGGGCTGGGTCTCAACTCCATTGATGCACACCACATTTGCAAGGAGTTTGCGCAGGAGAGTCCTTCTGTTGCTAGTAAGCGTGAAGAACTGGCCAAGAAATTACAGCGTCTAGAGGAAGCATCACAGCAGTTGTTGCAGGTTGGCGGAGGTTGATAGATCTTTCAAGAGACTATATTTGTTATCGTTTCTAGTTTCTGCTATTCTGTATTACTGAATCTTGTTGCGAGTCATGCCAACGATGGCAGCGCAGTAGTGCATGGTGTTACTGGACTCACCTGGTAGACAATAGTTACACCTTGTTATAGAGGGAGGCAGAAAAGCGATTAGATTAACCATTACAGACAGCGGCTCTCGTAGCAGGATGGAATGGTAGCTGAAGGAAAATGGCTGAGGCAAGCCAGGGCACTTGTGACTGCTCCCACACTTGCAGCTTTCCCGTGTGTTGATGTGTCTAGATGCAGACCATCTAGTTCCCGCTCTCGAGACAGCAGGTGATTGCCTGTGTCCATCTTCTCTCGCCATATCCCTTCCTATCCGTTCTATCCAAAAGTTGAATCTTACACTCTGAAGGTTACAGAATCACGGGGATCTTGCAGTATTGAATCCCTGGATACAACTACTTGGGAGTTGATGGGGGGTATGAATATTTTCGAGTGCGAGCGCGGTAATGATTCCCCAAACGAAGATCAGGAATGTCTTGCAATGGAAGGCAGCCTTCCAAAAACGACCTGGTTATATGTGCCTCACATGACTAGACATTACTCCAAGTTTGGCATTGACAGGAATTCGCAGGTTTTGAATGCACATATTCTCTTGAGGATATTCCTGGCGCCCGATAGCTTGACTGTCGCCATCATGCCCATATTTAGCTTTGCTGCATGTTATTCATGGAATCACGGCACTGCCCGATTTGATTCTGTCCATTTTGGTGATCAAGCACTTTTCAGGGTGCTTTTAAGCTGAGTACTCACTCGACGAGAAACTCCTCGCATGTTGATTTCCCACGTCTGAGTCTGGGACACACGAACTAGTCAACTCGTTTTTCCAACGTCCTCGGTGGATGCAATTGCCCTCTTGCCTGCTCTGATTGACCATTCCCTTAGTGAGAGACTCATCACTCTCAACTTGGAACATAGGAACGCAATAGGTCTCTTCAATGTCTATACGAGCCAGCCGTACGCTCTGATTGTGAGTCAAGTTAGCACATACATCGCATGGCATTTATACAAGACGAAATCGACTTAGCGCACTATCCATCCGACGTTGGTCTGAGAACATAGCTCATAGTTCAGTACGAGAATTCACAACAATGATTTTATACTACAAGGCATTACAAATGGATGGGCGATGGGTCAGGACAATGATCAGTCGAGCACAGGAATAATCTGTATGTGCCATCGCCTAGAGTGGTGATTAAGGTACCCAAAAAGAAGGCAGTGAGCCTGGACCTCTCTAACTCCATGCTTAGCAGAAAATGGACAGAATGCAGAGAGAGGTTTAAAGAACTTGAGAAAAAGGAGAGGGAGGTAGGAGAGCTGCTGAGGTAAGAAAAAAAAGTGTCTTGTCTTCAACTGACATCCGTTGGAATGAATAGGTGAACTGGAAAGTGGGAGGAGTCCGCGGAGCTCGCTGTTCTACTTGAGTTTTTGCTCGTCCCTCTCTCGGTGTCTCAAAATATGTTTGATTTCAACGAGCCTAATTTCCCTGTTCCTACAGCTGCCGAGTCTCTGTCGAAGTGATTGGAATGAATTTTTTCTCCGTATCAGTTGTCCCTGTTAAGATGAAAGCAAGTTACGGCCTTGGTGCATGTGGGCAAGAGGGTCACAACCTGTTTTCGTAGATATCCAGTCATGTAGCTTCAGATGAAGAAAAGTAGAAAGAAAAAGAGGCAAGAACAATGCCACTTGAATGGTTCGATTGCAAGGCGGAGTAACACCGACAAACAATCCCTTGCTCAGCTCTGAATACTTGACAAAATCGAAACGTGGTACTCCCAGAAACAGGACACATTAACCCCTTATCCCTCATGAAGAATTATGGAGAGAAAAGAATATTCCGTGTTTACCTCAGCAGGTGATCTCGCACAATGATATGACCTTTGCATATGTTTAAGTCGTCTAGTCTTCTCTATGTATTGCATAACCAAGGAACGAACGAACATATCCGACGGACATTGTGAATTATATTTCATCTGCGCGTTTGACAAGGGTCCGTGACAACCCCTGTTAGGCTACTCCAATATGTGCAGGTGCTTGCACTACCATCTATGCGTCACATTGCCTCATTATTGCCTCCCAAGGGGCCTAAGGGATAACACAATCCTGTCCAACACAGTTATGGGCGAGGAGAAGATGCGGGGTCGCATACATGCTTCGAGGTATACTAGTGTCTGGTAACATGAAGCCCGTCTGAAGAGGGTAGGGATCAAGTCACAATGGCAGTGGTACACACTGGGAAGGGGATAGATACAACTCCAAGTTATCTCATACAGGCGTCCAACAGGCATCTCGAAGCAGATAGCGTAGAGTCTGACAGGGTCAAAGGAAAGGCATAGGGGTATCTCATGGACCAGTCCAGACTTGTGAAGTAACCCCAGACCAGACATCATGAAACGATGACGTTGATGAGGCAAACGATAATTTATTAGATGAAGAATACCGTTGACATTCTTAAGGTTGGTAGCTAAGCGAAACTGTCAATTCATGTACTTCACACTTTTTATCTGTGATACCTCATTTACGACTTGAGTGTCCATATCTGTGAACAGTAATCTTTTAAACTTGTCCACGCCGTTCAGAACAAGCAATCTGTTTTCATGCGGCCGCCCTTAATGCTGGTTATGTAACCGATACATCAAAATTAGAGGCTGGAGGTGACTGAGTATTTGTCACTGTCTCGGTCGTATTACTTGAGTCATCGGTTTGGAGTCGAATGTGAGGCTATCAAAGAACAAGGATGCTATCACGCAGAGCCCAGAGACGTGAGATATGGTAGAGCGTGGGCTTGACTCTATAATATCACTCTAGCCCAACTCATACCCTTGATTCAATCGACGGTGAGAACTCAACAATGATGATCACACTCCCTGCCAAGGCAGATAATATCCTAGTTCTAGCAAATGCTGGATTGTGCTATAATTAGATTTGAGAAGACGCTGCTTGCGTTCCGTTCGGCCGCTGGAGATATTCCCAGAAAGTCCTAGTCGCGAACAATAATCTATCGAGCAATGCGCTAAAGTTTGATGCCGAATATTTTTGGCCTTCATCGATGGTTCTCTGGCAATTTAGTAACTTCAAGAACTGTTATCCAGACTCTGATTTCTAGCGCAACTGGTCATACTCGATTCGGATATTGAAAATTGGGACACCTCACACAGGAGAACGGTAAGGAGGCTCGGAAGACAATATCCACACGGATGCGTGAGGTCGCCTCTCAAATATAATGGTTCTCTATGGAGCACCAGATGTTATGAGTAAGTATAACTGACTGCACGAAGATAATGGCTACCCGACCAACCAAAGGAGAATGTCGAGGGGGAGAGGCACTTGTTACAGATCCTACGCTTACAACTTCCCCGTGCTCCTTTGATATGTCTGGACATGATCAAATTTCCATCCGTTCGGTGAGGCAGTAGCAGCTACGTCAATTTTGTTTGTGTCCACCATCGGCTGGCAATATTACTTCGTACTCACTCTACCCAAAATATCAATAGCAAACCCGGATGAAACTGCTAATATTACACCAACTATCCGGTGAGTGCTATTTTGTCTCATTGGCTCAATCTATCAGTAGGATTAAGCGATTGTAAAACGTACACGAGTATCTACTGGGCTGGTAATCTTATTACAGACAGATACATGATTGATTGTTTGGAAATCAGCGATAATTTCGGACATTCCCGAGATAATCTCGTGATGTGACACATCCCTCAATAGCTGAGTTCGAAATCTTTCACTACTTGCTCATGCAGGTATCAATCTATAAAGCAAGGGTTTCTGGTGCCACTATATTCATGTCCTTTACATGTCCTACTCGTCCAGTCAGATTTGTACCCTCCCTCCTATACCAGAACTGTTGGATCCCAACTTTCTCTGGGTTCTTCTCCCTCCAGAGGATGGTGCCAGGAGACAACTTTCACTAGACCAGCCTACCTCCAAACCTTCAGGGTACCTTGCTGTCTCGGTCAACAGCCATGCCACTGGCCCCCGATCATCTTGTTATGATGCGTTTAGGGGTCTCAATGCCAGATCACCAAATTCATTCCGTCGACTTGACACGTTGTTGCAAGCCTCCTGGTCGGAGAGCCCAGAAACAACATTGAAGATCATATGGCATATCAGGAGCATCCGGGATGGAAAAGGCCAGAAGGAGCTGTTCTATCGGTACGCCCTATTAATCAAGTTTGTTCAAAAGGCTCTGATCTGAAGGAACACAGAGCGTTCGGCTGGTTGTTTGAGCATCATCCTCGTACCGCGATATCAAACCTTTTCATGATCGTTGTTCCTGTTTGTGTGGTTTCTAGGGATAAACTTGTGGCACATGGATATTGGAAAGACCTTCTCAACATACTCGCGCTAGTGACTTGTGATGAACTTTCGGATTTTGATTCGCGTCCCAGCAATTTTCTTCGTACTTATACGCCGAGGAATTCTTCCGAACTAGTGTTGAATGCTGAGTTGATATCTGAAGAGCAAATTAGAAACGTCAGGATGGAGAAGCAGCGCCGAAATCATCGCAGACTATTAGAGAAACTTGTAAATGACAAGTACCGTGCTCTATATATTGCGATTGCTAGACTATTTGCTGAACACCTCCGAAAAGATATCAAACTCCTGGATCAACTAAACTCGTTGAGCCCTAATTCCGAGGATCAAACCTTGACTCTTTGTCGAGACATCTCCCTGGCCGGTAAATGGGCCCCTACTCCTGGAGGATCCCATGATCGAACGACGAACATAGCCACTGCGATATGTCAACTTCTCTTTTCACCAGAGGAAAACACTGGTTTTAATGCAATCGGACCTTTACCGTCTGCCGCACCTCATCCCGTTTCCACTGATCCTGAAAACTGCGCCATCTACCGTGAATATTACCAGCGCTGGATCCTCACACCTCTCCGTGAGGTCTTAGGATGCCCCGAGCCTCTGATGTCGGCAGGCAAGTGGAACGAGATTCAATATTCATATGTCCCAACTGTCTGTATGAGGCGCAACAAAGCTCAGTTTATGCATCATGATCCTGAGGGATACCAACTGCACCTTGCTTATATCCAGAGCAGGAAGAAAAGCTTGTTAGGCGTCTCTTTAACGCCTATCGAGCTCATAGCGAAAACCATCGAGTTTCATAGCGTCTGGGATTCAGCACAAAAGGAGCAGTTTCCGAGGGTCGCTCATTTTAAGCAAAAGTTTGCGGAAAAACAGTTACGAATCGTGGATGTTCGATGGAGGGGACTCATCTCCCGCCTCAGAGAGTACGGTGGTTTTGAGGACACATTGGCTGTATATGGTATATCGGACTCAATGACATCAATGCCTGAATACGACCAAAACAATGTGCATCCCATATACCCCAGTATTGCCCTCTCCCTCATATTAGCATCTATCACTAAACCTCCTTTTGATGCTGGTTTCATCGCCTTCTTAGAACATTTGACACTTGCTCGTCCTCAAGGATTGGAGGAGAAAGATCTGGTTGATCTGGTGAACGATCTATTGGCTATCGAGCCAGGTGGTAGCATCAATCTCGAAGATGTCCTCCTACGTATTGTGCTCCCTCTCGCAAAGGATCATCAAGTTACAAATGATGATATGATCAAACGGATTCTTGTACTTTCGGATATGCGATTTGATGACTTAGTGGGGACCTTCACCGGTCCCTGGTGGTTGAATCAAATCTCAGAGAGCGAGAAGGAGAATAGATGGCGTGTCATTTACGACCGAATTGAGCGAGCTTTTCAAGATGCCGGTTACGATGTCCCCGAAATCATATGCTGGGAGCTTTCTAGCAACAATTCGGTGAGACAGACGATGGAGGTGGAAGTCGAGAGGAAAGGAGTGACTCTGATGACTGGGTTCTCGTCAGAAATGGTGAGATCATTTTTAGGAGATGTTATACGAGAGGATTGGCTAGACATGTCGGAAGATGGGGAGGCAGAAGAGGATGAAGAGGAGATCTCACCATTAGATGAAATGAAAAAGGCACTAGACAAGAAGTCGTACGCCGGACTGGTCGTTCTGGACTAATGTTCGGTCGTTTTTCTCCTTCTCCTTTGCCTGTAAAAGAAACTGACTTTGTACAAATGTTGATGAGGTTAAATGTATTTGGTACAACTTTTCCAGAGGATTTTTTCTTATCTCTAACCTAAATCATGGTTCATGACAACCATTCCATTGGTTATCTACGCCAGAGACACGCGTATCTTATGTATCTAGCAATCAAGCAAGGGTTGAAAAGACTCCATAAACCGACACATCAGAAAGAATGATGAATTGACCACAGGGAAAATTGCATTCTTGAACGGAGAATTTTTTTCTTGGGGAGGGTTTCACTACCCTCGCCTATGGTTCAAGTGTTACCTTGCCAGTATATAGCTTTCAGTTGACTAGCATTCAAAGGACTTCAACACTTGCATTCAGCAGCAATATGGCGATGATGTTGGGACAACCTGACGTGTCTAACCAAGGTAGACAACGAAACCAACGAAATTTTTTCAGAATGGGCAACATGATTCAGTCTTACTCTGACTCTCAAACATGTGTAATGCATAAACAACAAGCTGCACCTAATCATTTCATCCACGCCAGACAGCGGGTCCAGGTACCTGAAACGTACCAACAAATTCAAGATATTGCAGGAGAAAAGCTGACAAGAGGACTCACAGTGTAAGCGGTCGGCACAGGATAATAAATATTGACAGTAAGACCGGGATCATCAGGCTGGACATATCCTGGAATAGAAACTTTGGACGGGTTTCCACTTCCACTGCTAGTAACACGAATCTGTGCGCAAGAGATATACCACTGAGGAGCACCAACTACATGTAATGCGATTTGTTCAATACGGACAAGGTACTAAAAAAAAATTCAGACCGTTCATGATGTTCGCGAGCATCGAGAAAAACTTTTTGCAAACTTACTTCACCAGCGGGAGTATTGGCGGGAATAGTTGTCGTCAGTTGACTAGCATTTTCATCGGTGAACGAGAAAGGGTTGAAAGTGGCACCCCACTCTGCAATCTTAAACCAGTTGGCGCCACTACCATCCCAACTGGCAGCAGTACTAGGCGCTTTGCCGAGATAAATTGCAGCAGGACCCGGGTGGTATAGCGTATTATCGAGTTTGAAGCCAATGGTACGGCCAGCTGCAACTTCGACTGTCTCGGTGGCAGGAGTGGGGTTGACATTGCAGGTGATGTCAGGAGAGGTAACAGAAGTAACAGGAGAGTTGCTAAGTGGCATACGAACGGCCGCCGAAGAGGTCGTGCTGTCCGCAATGAGAGTATTCCATATATCTAGATGAGGATATCGTGAATTGAAAGACGGATAACATTCTGGTGAAAGAACATACAGTGAGCAGACACAACCTGTGCAGCGGCAATGAGAACGATAAAATGGGGAAACTTCATTGTGAAAACTACAATGTAAGGGAGCTGTGAGCGTATTTTATTCAGAGCAGAACGTGTCTTCCCAAAAGCAATGAGGTAGAATCTATTAATTAATTGTCCGTAGGCTCCACATAGTTCCTGTGTGACAAAGGATAAAAAATCGGAGAAAATTTTCCGTAGTTATGTCGGTAGTTCATCTACAGCAAACTATGACTCGGAAAACCCAGTTATTCGATTTGCCCTCGGGGCTCAACTTGCTACAGCGGCAAGTTGAATTAGACCAGAGCGGCAATAGCTTGTACGAAAGGTCCATCCAATAATCGACAAAGGAAAAGAGATACCTTGGAGACTGATTTTATACCCTAACATTGTGATTCCGAAATGTGATCCCCGAACTTCAGCCAAAATAACCGTCAAGAGTTTCCCAAGTCATGACATGACCTGAAAATAACGTCAGTGACCGGAGAAATTCTAGAATATCGGACTCTGCCATCTTTATCACCAGTATGTTCTACGCGCACCGTCTTCGAAATAACGATAGCACATATCTAAAGAATTCTGAAGATGTAATGAAGCCATTGATGAATATTTAACGTTGTTTGATCACGGTTCGAACTGGCCAGAGGCGGAAAATAGGAGAATTATTCGGATAGGGATCCATCTCTGATCCATCTCTTCGTTCTCAGAATCAATCCAGGAAGCCTTCATCATTGATCTGCAAAAGAGCTATCCTGGAAAATCTAGATCTGAGTCATCTACTCACATACGCACGGGATGAGATGAAACAAGAGTCTCACCTTGGGGAGGAGCACCTATATCAAGAATCCTAAAATCTATCATTGTTTCCAACACGTTAGCATGATCCTCTTATATCTCCTTCGTCGTGACCTTCGCATTTCGGATAATGTAGTCTTCTCAGCTATCGCCAATTCGTCACGTTACACCAAATTGATTCCACTGTACGTGCTACCACCGCACCAGATGCAGTTATCAGGTTTCCTTTCTTCGCCCTCAGAAGAATATCCGTATGTCGAAGCCCGATCTAGTCTCGGGAAATTCTGGCGCACAGGTCCTTGCCGAGCCAAGTTTATCGCAGAAGGACTCTGGGACCTGAAACGGAACCTCAAACAACAATATCAGAGTGATCTCGTCATCCGAGTCGGTCCGGCGGCAGACATCGTCAAAGAATGGCTAAACAGTCACGAACTAGGCAATGAGATTGGCGGTGTATGGATGACACGCGACTGGGCAAGTGAGGAGATGAACGAAGAGAAAGATGTAGAAATGGTTGTGAATGCAGCTAAAGAGAAAGACAAAAAAGACATGGATTGGAAAGTTTGGGATGGCGAAGAAATGCTCATCCATGAGTATGTACACCCTTGCTTTGGTGGTGGAGATGTCGCTCATGATGTTTTAGTGATGACTTGACACACCCCGTCAAGAGCACTCCTGACGTCTTTACAACCTTTAGAAAGCCTCTTGAACCACTAAAATCGAACATTCGCCGGCCAATCCCTCCTCCGGAATCACTACCTCCTCTGCCAAACTTTATTCCTACGCAGTCCCTCCCATTCAAGATTCCTGTGGATTTTGAAACGTTTTTGAATGACTTGAGGGTGCCTGTTGAAGATCTCGGTCTCCCTAGGCAGATCATAGAGCCAATAAATGTACAATCAGCACATCCTTTCAGAGGTGGTGAAACAGCCGCACATGAACGACTGTGTCATCTCCTGGCATCGGGTGCGGTGTCCAAATACAAGAGAGCTCGGAATGGGATGGTCGGAGTAGATTTTTCAACTAAACTGGGTGGATATCTTGCGAATGGTTTCATAAGCGCACGTCAGGTTAACGCGTACCTCGGCGAGTTTGAAGCAGGCCAGCAACCAGCAGGTTACAAACAAGATGGGCTGATGAAATTTGATGAGGGGATGGGATTTGGGCAAGGAGAAAATGACGGAACGAAGGCAGTACGGTTTGAATTGCTGTGGCGAGATTATATGCGACTATGCATGCGGAAGTTTGGTGCTGATTTATTTAACGTACACGGATTCCGTGGATGGCAGCAGAAACATGCTAATGCACCAAAGTACAATTTCAGTTGGCTGTCATTATCAGAGGCAAGGGAGAAGTTTACACGTTTTCAGCTTGGCGAGACGGGCTCCAGCCTCGTAGATGCGTCAATGCGTGAGCTCTATTTAACAGGCTATACATCCAATCGAGCACGACAGAACGTCGCCAGCTTCCTCGCGAAATGGCTTGGGATAGACTGGAGGCTAGGTGCGGAGTGGTACGAGTGTTGCCTGGTGGATTATGATGTCGCCAGTAATTGGGGAAATTGGGCGTATGTAGCAGGCGTCGGCAACGATCCTCGTGGACGAGAGCGAAAAAGAGGGAAGGGTGTTGGAAAACATCAGTCAGCAGGTAAGGTGGTTGGGACTGACGAGGGCAGGAGATTCAATCCCGTTAAGCAGGGATTTGACTATGATCCCAAGGGCGAGTATGTCAAAACGTGGATCGCAGAGCTCTCTGGCATCAACGACATCAACGTTCTCATGCAGCCTCACAAGTGCTACGAGGCTAAGCGCAAGGATGGTGCTGGCGTTCCGGCTTTACGAGAAAGAAACCTCGAATGGGTCATTGACCCTTTGATTCGCATTGATTATGCGAGACCTAGGGTGAGGAATTAGTCAAGATTGCATGCACACACAAGATTTGTCGAATATTTACGGTCGCAGTTTCCATGTCCGGCATACAACTGCGCCATGTATGGAGATCTGGGTGAGGAATTAATCGCACACGTCAAGTAGTTACGAGAGCTGCATCAATCATTTATTTGTCTCTGAACACACTAAATAAGGCTGGCTAATCAAATGATCGATCTTTCGTCTCTCGTCGCGTAATGGTAGATCCATGCCGATACGTTCGCTTGCCGAGGCTGTCAAGTCAGCGCCGCGGGTTTTCTAATATGTAAGAGGCACTGTCAGCAACTTGACGGTGCTTCCTGTCGATGGTTAACCTTTTTCACGTGGAAGAGATCCCCCGGCAATGGAAACATGAGGAGATTAGTAAAACGTGCCCGCTGCAACTTGTAACTTGGGATATCATGCATCTTCGAGTGGAAACAAAGACGTCTTCTTCGGATACTAGGGGCTCTTTCTTCCCAGAGAACGATGTTTAATAGCCTTTCCGAGCCCCCTCTCGTGCCCAACATGTGCTATTAGCTTGGTCGCACGGTCGCTATAGGCCACATGGTGTCTCCTCATAACAGAGAATTTCTCTCCACTGAATTCCAGCCCTGCAAGTGCCTCGAATACTATGTCTAGGGTCAAATCATACATCCTCTCAAGTCCATCGAAGGGTCTGTCTCTAGATTCTCAGTATTATCTGTCGGACGCAGATCTCTACTTTCAGGTTCATCCTCCTTCCCACCATGCTATGTGAATATTGCCTATCATTGTTTTTGCAGGTTGAGCAAACCATTTTTCGCGTACATAGTTATTTCTTCACACGCGAATCACCCAAGTTCCGCGAGCGAATGGCAGGGGTGGAATGTGCGAGGTCTGCTGCTCATGACGGAACAACTGATCGAACGGCAGTACCTGTCAAGAACATCTCAGCAGAAGATTTTTCAAATTTTCTATGACCCGTATGTTCCATCTACTATGCATCATTTGACGATTCAATCCGTTCTAGTACCTACATGTATGATGATGCACCATCATCAGCTTGGTGTACAATTCTCTCGTTGTCCTCTCTGGGAAGATGGGACTTTCCCAAGATACATGCGTTCGCTCTGAAGAGGTTGAACAACCTCTCTCTACCTCTCGTGGATAGAATTGCACTCTATAAATCTTGTTCCATTCCATTCGAGCATCTATTTCCCCTCTATGCTGAACTATGTACTCGCGAAGAGGCTCTCAGTCTTGAAGAGTCTGTCCGCCTCGGATGGGAACTCGTCGTCCCTATTTTGCAAGTCAGGGAGTGCCTTTTGAAATGGGAAGGCAAAGGCAACGCCACCCACAATGCACTTCATAATATGAGGGCCGCAATCGAGGATGTTTCGTCCACATAGAATCAAGTTTATATTCAATGCTATCCAAGATGTTTCCTCGTTGACCACCACACGAGAACATAACTTCCCGCAGCATCACGAAACCAAGGTAGAGCTCGAATCTGTCTCGAAAGCCCTATGTCGACCTGTTGACTGCCAAACTAGTCCAACCTCTGCAAAGTCAAAGAAAAGGCTCGTGCCAGATCAAGATCAAGGGCTGATCTTTGCTTGTCCGACTGGAACCCAATTAAAGTGAAGGCTGATCCACCCAAGGCAAAAGCCCAAGGTAAGCTCCATTGTTCACTTTTCTCATTCACATCTTCATACCCGGTAAAATCCAGCTATTGATCAGACACAGAGGCTTTTACAGAAGATAGTGAAGACGGTTGGCAAGAAGTGCCCTCCTGTCATCGATGTATGAATCTTGGCTGATGTTCTACCTACGTTATCGTTTAGAAACTTCCTGACCATATGTATTGCTGTGCTCTTGGAATATATTGTCATGTCGACTTATGTACGTCTTCTACACGTAGGTGAACCTAGAATGTGCAATTCTCCAAATTCTTTTTGAAGTTCCTCTGTTCTTGCGTCCAAGTTGATGCAGATCAGGCCAAGAAGCAAAGATTCTCTGTCAGAAAAGTTTGACCGAGTCATTTGCAAGCTAACATATTACGTTTCTCGTGAGCCACAACAAAATTTTCATTCGAAGGCACTCATAGATACATCGCCCAATGTACTCCAATTTCAGCATCTTATAAGACAGAGATGACGCACAGAAATTCCCTCCTCAAAAACTACGCCATTCTACTCTCATAAATGCCTATCAAGACATTAGCCAGTATAGAGAATCACGGCAAGTATTATTTAAAGGGAGGAGATTTATCTATCCTCGTTAGTGTCTTTTTGCTATCTGCATGGCTTTATAACGATTAAGCCGTCTTTATGGTAGGTTGATAATACACGGTTCTTAGTACCATCCTATTTCTTTGCACGGGAGAGTCCCAATTTTCGAGAGCGACTCAAAACCTCATCGGATGCTACTAGCAAATCTTCCGACCACATCCAAGAAATCCAAGAGATCATTATTCATGCGGAGGAAAATGTCTCCCCCAATGACTTTGAGCAACTCTGTTGGGTATTCTTTAACGAGTAAGAACTGTGTCCTATTTTCACCTGCATGACATTGGCTGAAATATTTCCGGGATTTTGCAGAAAACTATCCATTTACGAGACAACACTGGACAATTGGAAGACAATTCTGCGACTAGCTGATCAATATAAATTTGCTGCGGTCAAAGACCTGGCGTTTCGTGAGATTGACAAACCGGGCGCGTTTGATGTATCTATCGTCGAACGAATCATTTTATACCGCAAATACAATGCAGATAGAAAGTATCTGGAAAAACTATATGTGGAGCTCCTCGCACGCCCTGAACCCCTCACTTTCAATGAGGGTCAGGATTTGTCGCTCGAGTTAGCTTTACTCATATCCGGAGCGCGAGAACGATTGCGCGCGAGTTCAGATAAACTGTCATTATCGGATCCACTACCCAAGACAATGATTGAGGCTATCAAGGCCATGGTCGCATCGATGTTCTGGGACCGTCCTTCATCACTTGAATTACCCCGTGTCACTTCTTCCGACTTACGCAAAAACGGCCAAGTGGGCGCCGCGTCATCTTTAGTTCCTTCAAAAGGTGAGTATCCGAAAGAACTTTAGGACAAGTATCAACGCCTTCTGACACTCAATTTTTCTAGATGATGGCCAGAAAAATGGTACGGATAGTTTCAGTAAGGTTTTCGGTAAAAAAGGAAGGTGATGGATGATTATGAATTTATTACGACTAGCATTTGTCGTTATTAACATAGTGTTCTCTGTGACAAGCATTTAAGTGTTTCCCTTATCTATATTTTGAATTCTCGGAGCCATTCGCCAGAAAAGGTTGGCTGCTATAGCAGCATAGTGACAGTGTCTCAAATTAGAACGCGCGAAGCTATTCCGATCACGTGTGACAAGGTTATTCTAGCTACCAAGTCTTGTGCCCTTGATTACTCCTCAATATTACCGTGTCTGCCTGCTATGGGTCCCTTAGGCTTTAAGCAGTGAAGATGCTTCAGGAGACAATTTAAGTAGCCTGGAGTGGATCACAGATGTGGTCTACAGTCATTGACATAACCGTTCTGGACCGTCCTACAGAGCACCACAAACGACAAACTGATGTTTCGATTCCACAAGGATGACAATTGAACGGCCCGCAACAAATCCCTCGCTCGATCTCTTTTGTCATGATGCGCATGACTGCTATGTGATTTGTCAAGTGCAGACACTGATGTCTGCTTCTGTACTATTTTACCATTACCCGTGATTTATCCAGTTAACACACTGAATCCGAAATTTGCCCGCGGTATCAAGGATAGTTAAGAATGTGAATATCAAGACAAGGAGCGCCAAGTGATTGCTAAAATCCACAATGCTCCTTGCGAGTAGGTCCGTCAAGCTATTTACCTTCATCTTGGCCACCACCATTACCAGAGTCGTCGGCGATGACCTAAATATCTATATTGACTCTAGCCTTGCTACTGGGTGGGAAAACTGGAGCTGGAGTAGCGTTATAGACTTTGCAGCTACTGACATCGTCTCTGGCTCCTCGGGTAGTAGCATCTCGGTCACTTCTGATGCGTGGGCTGCTCTCTCCCTCTACAATCCAACTTCTTTTAAAACCTATGCCGGGTTGAAGTTTGATATCGCTGTTAGTCGCCAGTATATTGAACACTTTCCATGATTCATCTTCAAGGTCTTGATTTAGGGGGACCAACCGGATGTTACTCTTTTGATCCAGTCCGTTGCAGATTCCGTGGATGGTCCAGGTATCCCATTGTCTGCGATCAGTCAAAGCGTTACTCCAGACGCATTTAGCACTGTCTTGATTGATTTCAGCACCCTGCCTGGATCCGGGGCTGCCCTGGTCTGTCTTTTGACTTTATTGGAGCTAGCAGACGTCGAACTTATGACAGGGTGATGCTAACTGGGACCGCATCAGTTTACAGGGTGGTGGTTCTGGCGCAACTGTGAGTTTCTCAAAATGCGTGTGAAACTTGATTGTGTCCTGATTCGACTAGTATCATCTTGACAACGTCATTTTGGTCGAATCTATTATCGTTACCCCAGAGTTCCTAAGTGCCGAACCTCTCGCGAGCAACATTCTTGCCGTTACCACGAAAGGTGATGTCGATTTGAGCTCTGTCAAGGTCACTCTGAATGGCTCGGTAGGTCCTATAACCCACGTTCTCTTTCAATCTCTAAAGCATGTCGAAGCCTATTGCATTTACTGGGCACAGCACCTATGTGCCGGTCGATACGCCTTCCCTCTCCATCACATACTTTACACTTGGGACAGATTTTGCTCCTGGAACGCTGACAATTATGGCTGGAGGATCAAGCTTCAATCACACCCTCCCTAACGTCCTCTATGGCAGGTTTGTATTATGACCTCGTCTATTACTCGACGATGCTCAGGATTTCTCTTCAGTATTGTCCAGGCAGTATCCACACCGATCAATCCCCATATCTATGGTGTTAACTTCCCTACGAGTCCTGACTATATTGAGCATCTCGGTGTCACAATCTCCCGTTGGGGTGGAAATGCTGTCACTGCCTACAACCCATTTGGAGGGTTTACCAATGCCGGAAATGACTGGTATTTCGAGAATAGAGATTCTGATAGCGCCGATGATTGGGCTGGCTGGGTCCATGGAGCTGGCTCAGATACACTAGTGACTATTCCCGCGTAAGTATGGTGCTTTTCTGACGGCAATTTATCCAATTCAAAATTCTTACAAGTCTTGACTGGGTCTCGAAAGACAACACATCGTACTCTTATCCGAAGACGATCTATCCAGGTTGGCACAAGCCCATCTCTATGTATCATTCTCTTATCATTCCTTGTAGATCAGGCCGGTTTCGATCCATTTAATGCCGATGCGGGCAACGGAAAGTTTTCCAATGGCTCCTGGGTCTCTCCTCCTAATCCCGCAACCGTTTACTCTGCTTGGAACACGACATTTGCTCAAAAATGGCTCCAGGGGCTGGTGAACAAACCTACGATCGTTACAATTGACAATGAAATTGAGATTGCGTCAAGTACGCACCAGGACATGCATCCCGTGTACATTTTACAATCATGAAATCATTACTAAATTGCTGATGTGCTGGAAGAGACATAGATTATGACGAAGAGCTCGATCGAGTTGTCAGGTTTGCCACAGCAGCCAAGGCTGCTCTTCCTAGTGTCAAGGTTGCTGCCCCTTCGACGTGCTCTTGGTGGTTTTGTAAGTAAATGCTGCTAAGTCATTGATCAGGGTATTGACATCTGGTCGAGATTGGACGAGTATGGTTGGTTGGGATGACACTGCTGCCCACGGCAACATTGACTTTATCCCCTGGTTCTTGGGTCAGATGAATGAAGTCGAAAAAACTACGGGCAACCGACTTCTTGATTACCTCGATATCCACTACTATTTCCAGCCTGACACTAGCGCTAACGATGATGCTGCTAAGGCTTTAAGGCTTAGAATGTCCCGTAGCTTATGGGTAAATTCTTCTCGCTACCGCTTTCTGCGCCACAAACCTTCTAATGACTCCAAACAGGACACTGATTATGTCGACGAGTCCTGGATAGCTACTGATCCACAAAATCATCAGTGGGCTCCTGATACCGTTCAATTGGTTCCTCGTATGAAGACTCTCATCGACAATAACTACCCTGGAACCAAGCTCTCAATCTCCGAATGGAGCTCCACCGCTGATGATGATCTCACTGGTGGGCTTGTTACTGCCGATGCCCTTGGTATTTTTGGTAAATATGGTGTTGATGCCGCTACGTACTGGGCAACGCCCGGGGAGCAAGCTCCTGTGGGTTTGGCTTACTGGCTTTATCGAGGGTATGTAGATTGTACAAGAGTAAATCTCTTCATGCTTTCTCATTCGTGAACTCAGGTATGGTACATATTTCGGCGACCATACTGCCCAAGTCAATCTCGCGAATCCCGATCCCAACACTTGGGCTATCTATGCTGGATCTGATAATTCCAAGCTCACTCTTGTCGTCCTCAACAAGAACCCTGATAAAGCACTCTCATTCGATCTCTCTAATGTACCGACTGGGAGATACTTTATTCGCCATTTTGGTGGTGATGCTGGTGTTGCCAAGTGGCAGGTATGAGATACTTCTTTCTTGCCGGACACGCGCTCAAACTAGCTGATCTTTTCGGATCTAGACTACACTTGATTTGACAAACAGCCAATTCATCGTCGTTCCTGGATATACTGCCGTTTTTTTGAAGCAGCAGTGATCAAGTAGCAGTGATCAGCCGTACGGGAAAGTATTCCGACTTTGTTGTATGTAAAAGCTTATACTCGCATGTATCCTATAAATATATTACCATGATCCCTTCTGGCAGGTTCTTGATGTGTTGCCAGAATTCAAAGCGAACGTCCCCGAGAGTACTGTTGGCTCTATCAATTAGACTGTGGTATATTTTCATTGGTCGTCTCGCCATCAAATACATTAATGATCCTATTAATTCATCATTTATCATTTATGGTTCTATATGTACTAGCTTGATAAATGTCATCAGTTTTATGCCTCAGGAAACTGAGCTCTTTATTCCCACAAATTGACATTTGGCCAACCATCCCCAACAATGGAAGGAAATTCACGTACCCTCAGCTTGATATCAAAGTCTTTATTCAGATCCACCGTGAATGCGACCGTGGACAACCGAGAAAAAAATGACTGGTTAGCTAATTACGAAATTCCCGTCCGTGTGATTATGTCAGACAGGCTAAACAGTAAAATTATTTATAGTGTATCTGATACGCATAGGGCATGCCTAAATTGCATGACACTTCATTGGCTTATGTCAGATTACTTGAGTTTGAGCCTTAGGTTTCAAAGTGACTGGGCTCCCACTTTGTACTCGACCTTGGGAGAGAGTTTGAGTCATAATTGGTTCAATCCATTGACAGGGCTCAAGAAGCAACTGTGGAGTATCACATCTCAAATACCAATGTGAATGACAGTGACCGGGAAGAGTGCATGGGAGCATGGGAGCCCATAGACTCGAGAAAATGTGCCTGTACATGGATTCAGAAAGCAGCTTTCGTTGCTCCTCAACCTTTTTTTTGGGTCAGCAATTTATTACACGGTGCTTGAATGCAGTCTGTGGTGCTTTTGCAGGCATTTGGCTTATATTCTGATTTTTTTGCTTATACTATAATTAATATACTATTTCAAGTTTAGCCTGTCTGACATAATACGGACCCGTAGGCCTAGTGGATCCCAATTCCCTAGTGTATCAGATGTCAGGCAATCTTGTGCGACCAAAATTCACCCCTACACCATGCTGTCCAGACATTGCACCACTGATAAGCAATGACAATCAGTGGAAGCCCATTATTACCTGTCCAGCGGACTTCCCAGTTGAGCTCGTACTGTTTCTTCATCATATATACTAGGAACTCTGTTCAAGAGCCACGTAGTTCGAAACCGCGATCTCTCAACTGGTCCATCATCCCGAATATAATTCTACTCTGATCCTTCGCTCCGATATCTTGAAGGACTCAGCAGAAAACATTCCCGCCAAGACACCTCCGCTACATGGATTTACGAAGTTAAGGTACATTCATCGCAAACTCCTTCCCCGCCGGCCCGGCCGTGATGAAAGTCTGGAACAATATTGTACATTTTATTCTTCGAGAGTATCCGAGACTAGGCCCTCTCTGATAGATGCCCTCGTCCTGACACCGATTGTCTCCCCGGAATCCAAATTACCTTATTATCATCCATCAGTCCATCACATTGCCTTTCGCTATATCATTTCAGCATCCTCTTCCTTTCTGAGGATTGAAGTTTTACCGCTCCCAAGTATATCCACAGACCCAACCTCACGCCTCTATAGAACCTGTCTTGCATTGCTAGAAACCCTGCACAGGTATGGATGGGGGGCTCTAACAAATTATAAGAAACGGGTAGTGCATGATTGCCTGGTCCCACGAGAAGAATATCAAGACCTATATCTGGTAATGCGTGAAAGATATAAACATCTTGTTGCTACATGGAAAGAGGTCACGGACCCCCTGAAACATGTCTTTGAGGATATTGGTGTTGCGACGTTCTTGATACTTTACTGGAAATCTGCTTATCGACACCTTCCCTCTCTCGACATTGTCGCCTCTAATCCTAACCAACCATGGACAACTTGGCCCAGACCACCTGCAGGATTTTTAGACTTTGGGTAAGGATGCCTGAAATATATCCAACAGCTTGCTTACACGCATCAATGATAGGTGCGGTAACGGATTGCTCACACATATTCTAGTGAGTGAGGGATACGCGGGAGGAGGTATAGATGTTCGATCCCGCCGATCTTGGGTACAGTATCCACAAGAAACACAAGCGCAGCTTCGAGTTTTTTCATTTGATCCTACGTCAAAGAAATTGCCGCCTTTCTTACTACCAGGCGTTTTCATCGTTGGCAACCATGCAGATGAGCTAACTCCTTGGATTCCTGTTATAGCTGCGATACACAAGGCAAGCGGCTATCTCTCAATCCCCTGTTGCGCCTGGAGTTTTGATGCGAAATTTGAACGCTCATCAACTCCGTTCTTCCCCTTGCCCAGTCGGGGTACAGCCGAAGAACCTTCATTGATCCACCCTGAAACTGGTTTACCCATAGAAATTGTTAATCATCTCAATTTGGGTGGGGACGGCAGTTATACGAGCTCGTATTCATTTTATCGTATATGGCTCGCCACCCTCAGTCTTCACTGTGGATGGGAACTTGAGTGTGAGGTCTTGAGAATTCCAAGCACACGGAACTGGGCTATCGTTGGTGAGTCATCACGCTTCACCTCAGCAAAGTCTATTTATACTGTTATACAGGCAGTAAAAGGCTGTTGACAACGAAAGAAGCCATCTCCAACGCACAGGCTATAATTTCTGGCGTTATAAGCCGTGGTATCTTTAAAGCAAGAAAGCCCGAAGGACAACATTGAGCCAGATGGAGTTGACAGTGATCTCATAACAATAACGTGATCATGAGATCGCAGCAATGGCTACACAGGCTTGACATGATCGATGTGCAAAAGGTCTATGACGTTGTCCAATTGCTGGTTCCCGCCAAGACGTGCAATTTCTTCGTGTATCTGCCGTTCCAGAGTGTCCAAGACTGTCATGGTATACTCGAAAGATCGGGTATGATCTCGCAAGTAATTGATGGTGTGTACCTTCAGTGTTGGTGTGGTCGGTCGTTTCTGCAAGACATCTGGAACATTCAAATATGATTATTATACTTCCTGTATCGATAATCTCACTCACTCAAGATCTGACTATTAGAGGTGTCGGCAAAGATGCCGTGCACAATGGGAAAAGAAAATTTTCCTTCAGTGAGGTCTTCCGCAAAACCTTTGTTTGATGAGTACTGCGCATCAGAAATCAGATAGAGGTGTGATTTTCTAGAGAAATCAATTGCCTGAGTACTTTGTAAATTCATGAGATCGTCACGGATTTGGAAGAAAACCCCAATCAAATTGACGAGAGGAATATAGTTTCTACTTATTTTAGTCACAGACTGGATAAGCGCCAAAAAACCCACATGTCAAGGTTTTGTGTAGCACAAGCCATCATAAGCTTGATGCCAATCCGCAGCAACCCTCCCGTTTCTAGCAAGATCAGTAGCTGATGATATGGAAGCAAGGGATGTTCTTACTATTGTTCACCATTTTTAAATACTCTTCTTCGCTTGGACATCGAAGGGAATCTCGCCAGAGAATTTCGAGACCTTGGCCACGATGAAGTGATAACAACTCTGCTGAAGATGTTTGCATCGGTGAACGGAACAATGGAACAAGACAAGAGTAAACTCACACGTCACTGTTGCATCGAGGTCATAAGTCAAAGACCTAGAAAGGCCCTGCTTCAAGGCAAAGAGTTTTTCAAATGCAAGGAAATACACATAATTTGCGCTGTTGATGGTTTGTGCAATTCCGTAGATCTTATGTGCCACTGAAAGGATATATCAGACGGAAGAACAAGGAACAAAGGATAAATTTACCTGGTGCTCCTCTGCGAAGCTGGGAACGATCTTCTATATCATCCACCCTGGCTATCTGGTTCAGCTGGCGAGCATAACAATTTCAACGTATCTATATTCACATGAGACTAGCTGTGTGAAGCATGTCGACGATCATGGTGATGATGGCGAGTTCTTGGAGCGGAACTTTAAGCCATTCATTGAATGCCGCTATGAGCTTTCCACGAAAATCTTTTCCTGTATTTCCGACTGTGTATGTGAAGGGTTCTAAAAGCCCCTGTTGCCTGACGTCAACAGCTTTGATCAACTCTCAAGAGATAACATACCGACTCATTCTGTGGAGACCATTGAGGTTCTTGTGAAAGAGCTCCCAGAATTTTATCATATTTGTCCATGATGATCCGAGAGTAGGGTTAATGACGCTCTGAGGAAATCTGGGACAAATGTGATTCTCATAACATAGATGTGACATCACTATGTCACACACGCGTCTTGTGAGCGTCTCGTGCATGTTTCGTGCTGCAAGGCGACATGCTAAAACAAACCATGATTTGACCTCGCTACTAGATAGTAAATTTTATTCCTTACCTGTCAATATGTCTTATGGCAAGATACCTCATCTACAACTTCACTGGAAGCTCTTCTCTCGTTTGGTACAAGTAATTGACAGACAATTCAGGCTCCTACTGTCTTTGACTTGCATTTCCTGGGGAGAAAATTCTTGGTAGAGAATTCATTCTTAATTCCTTAGGAAGTTTATTCTGAATTTCAGATAAGGCAAATTTATAAAAATGAATTATAAGCCCATGTTTGTCCCCATTCCACAGTAGATGAAAAATTCTAAAAGTAGTATGTGACCTTGATCCGTCTATCCATAAAAGGCTAGAGAACATCTAGGCCAGATCATGACATTGGGGAAGTCTGGGAGACCCCCAAATTTGAAATTCAGGCCCGGCATCTCGGCATGGAGCATGAGAGATAGCATCTGCTACAGGCACAGACAAGCTGCCACATGTTTATTCAAAATGATTGATGAGGAGTGCTGTGCTCCTTGCCGGGTCGTGATATTTCATCCAATATTCCATCTCTGGAAGTTTTGTGCGTATCCGGACATTACAACTGTCGGCGGATCAAGGAGGCTTGATGCCATATGTACTGTCATGCTATCAGTTTCTTACTAAACTCCAGCAAATAAAACAGTGTGTAACATTTGACACACTCACCGGGCGGACAGTCCACCACACACTGCTGAATTAGAAATTGAATATTGCGAATTTGATTATGGCGAACATTTTATATCAAAGGATTTAAACCAGGATTTTGCCCGATCTTCAAGATTTTTAAACGCATCAGTTGACAATCCACGGAAAAGCAAGCTGATGCCATGAAAGCTTCGAGTTGCTAGGATAGTATTGCTGCTGGATATAATCATCACTTAAGTCCAGGATGAAGGATAGATCTTCAAGATAGATGAACCTGTTCTATCATCTTTTTTTCACGTTCCAGCCTTTCAGAAGAGCCTGGACAATCATATAACACGTAGACATGTCCGAAGGATATTATGGATGGAGGCTATAGCTTTTCTGAATAGGGATCGAATTTCCGACAACTTTTCTTGATTACGTTTACCCATCAATCGAATGTAGATTCTTTACTCTTTGAGTAGCCAAAGTGCATTCAAACTTTGCAGTTTGTGCAGCTACGACTCGGAGATTATGCGACAAGACACAGGGAGTGCTTGTAATAGAGTGCGCGCTGGTTTAAATTAATTGCTTGATCCTTCCTACTCGCACCTCCTTTTCAAACAAATTTTCTTGATGTCCGTTTGCTGGCATGAGTTTGAAAGGTAAGTTCGGGTTTCTGAGCTTTTCTGAGCTTTTCTACACGGTATCTGAAGCGATCACAGCTGATGAACCCTCTTCCGGAGGATATGGATGAATACTGCATGCAGTCATCCCGGTGCGGCAATGAAAGGAGCCTTCAAGTCAATTACAGCTCATTTCTGTTATTTTGCCGTTCTCCCAGAAAGGGCTGGGTCAACAAAATCCAACTGGTTCGTTATCGTCGATCAGCCTAAAAAATTCAACATCCACGCAAGACACGGTTGAATCAGCAGGATCAAGGATGGGGGAAACTGAATCCAACCCTGTCTCGTCTCTGATATAGGGCTGATCCTGAATGGAGGAAGTTGTTGCACTGTAGAACGTCACTGGATCTCTGAAGACTCCAGAAAACATCATGGTTGCTCAAAGAGAGTCCAGCAAATCTCTATGCACTGTTCTTCGCACAAAAGTTCAGGAGACTCAAGACTTTTCTTGAGGAATTTTGGAACTCAGAAACCCAGTCTTTTTAACTCAGGATCTAGTAATTCTGTTACTATGACTTGTCCTAAGTCAAGTAATGGCAAATTCGACATCACCTAATTGCGCGTCAGATGGAATTACAAGTGATGCTTTAAACGTAGGTCCGAGGACATTATAACCGCGATGAACGATGGACTGAAGCTCACGCACGTGTTGATCTTGTAGACTCACTGGCAAGAAATGCTTGCACGGTCCACAGAAGTTTCGGGTATTCGGTGGTTTCAAAGTCCCGTGACTTTGGGATATAGAATTCTATTCCGCAACAAGAAAACCAGTGTTAAGACGCGGGGATGATGGGTGCCGACATACAATTCTCCATCCGTAGTATTTGGCACTGTAAGAGCAAGAATGGAGAAACCACCAGAAGCCTGAAACTCAGTTTTTTTTGGCTCACCTACAGCCACATTTTTCTCATCCAGTGAACTCAAATCCTATTCACCTCCTTGACGTCTTGTCAAAAAGGCAAATGTTGAGCCCATGAACCCCGGTTACATCCTTAATCCAGCCCTCGAGAGGTTCTCTAGCGCGGAACCCCAGACTTCGATTTGTAGCCACTGTGGAGCTGCCTTGACTGGGACAACTTGCATTCCTCCTTCTCCCATTCCACATTTAATAGGCTCAAATGCTATTCCAACTCAGGAGCAGGGTCACTGGATCCAGAGCGCTATCGACGGTGCCCTGATTGATGTGAAGAAGCTGAAAGGAGAGATTTGGCGGGTAAAAAACGTTTTGGAACAGTTAGAGGCAGAATGTCAGGTGCTGGAGGGATTCGTTGTTACGCATCAGGCATTTTTGACCCCTGCGAGACGAGTGTACCCAGAGATTTGGGCAGAAATTTTCAAACACTGTCCCAGGGGATCGCAGCACCGTCGGTTTCCGGAAGTGGAAGATAGCTTTGACGCAAACGAGGGACCATTGGTCTTGACACAAGTATGCAGTGCTTGGCGGAAAATTGCCATTTCTACGCCGCAACTGTGGAGTACTATCAGGTTGACATACCGAGGCCACAGCTCATCACAGAAAGCACTCGTTCGCACATGGATTCAAAGATCTCGTGGTCTTCCGCTGCGCATCGCTGTCGTAGAATCTAAACCAGGGGGTTACCCCAAGATCTACCCTCCACTCGATTGGAGCCAGAATAAGGTTTTGCATGAACTGTGTATGTCTTCCGGGAACTGGAGATATCTGTATCTTTCACTGCCCGCCTCCTCTTTACCATGGGCTGCATTCCTTACAATTCGCCATCAACTCCACTCTCTCCGACATCTGGCTGTGTATACTTCTCGTGGATATGTCTCACGTGAAATGAGGGTGGAGATATTCGATATCGCACCCCGTCTTCACAGTATTTCAATGGATTATAGCTCCTCTTTTTCGATGATCCATGTCCCGTTAGCGCAAATCACCCGCCTTGAATTTGACCTTCACAAACATACACCTGCCTATATCGACACCTGTCTTTTGTCGCTAAACCTGGTTCCCAATGTGCTAGAGTGCGTTTTCCACATGGGAACGTGTGAACCCTGGACTACCTTGCCAACGATACATCATTCCCAGCTACGCTCTCTTACCATTATTGCTGAGCCATTACGTGATAGTGGGCAAGGGGGACTTAGTCCATTCTTCGGCAACATTTCAATACCAAACCTCAAGTCCTTAGTCGTGCATTCAATCGCAAACGGGAGGCAGTGGGATCATTACTCTTTCGGACACTTTTTGTCGCGAACTCCGTCACTGGAAGCTTTAGAGTTAAAATGTGATAACATCCAGGCAAATGATTTGCTGGAAGAACTGAGGGAGGCAACATCCTTGTCTTCACTGACATTATGTGTCCCTACAAGACCAACCGAAGAACTCCTCGACTACCTCGGTTCAACAGACACGGTCAACCTTCTCCCTTTTCTTGTCCAGCTTCAATCTATCTCTTTTGAAGGACTGGCAAAGCCAGATTTCGTGTATCGTATTGGACAAATGATCGCATGCCGAACGATGTTGGCTAATTCAAATCGCACTGCTAATCTCATGTTTGTCAAATATGACTTCTCTTCGTCTGCAGCATCCAGCTTTGATTGTCCAGAGCATGTGGCAGATCCATTTACTGTCACAAGGCATTTTGCCTCTTTTATCTTCCGTCGACATTCAAATTGAACTTGCCTTTCCAAATTTTGGCATGAAATGATTTAGAGTTTCAGCTTCCTTGTCTTGTTAATTATGAGGGATCCATTTGGAATAGTTACCCTCTTGTAGGCAGGTCTGGGGCTGTTGTAAATACACAAGCTGCTGTCGAATCAGAATCATCCTGTCACATGCTCTTTGTGGACTACCATTTGTTACTGTCTCTGGTATTCAATCCAATGTAAACAGGGGTCATTGTCAATATTGTATCCTCGCTAATTTTGGCTAGTTCGGCAACGAGGTGACCGTGGACACTAGATACGGCCTTGTGATGGTCGACATGTGCATCCTTTTATCTTCCTCTTCCTTTTTGCTAAGGTTTTCCCAGACGAAGTCATCAAAGCCATTTAAAACTTGGCCATTGTTCAAATGCCTGTGCTTTTCAACCACGTTGTCTTACCGTTAGACCTCTGGAGTTGCGTAGAAATATTGCACAACACGATGATGGGGGCATTTTTCTACTTGACTGCGTTTCTGGCTTCGTCTTCATTGATGCCAAATGGAGCTGTGCAGTCTGTGAGCGCACAATACTTGCTTGGTCTAGGTAAGCGGTGCTTGACTGTCAGACGTCCTGTGCTCATTCGTGATGATTGCAACAGGCATTGGAGATATCACAGGGTGAGCCTTCTTCAATTTAGCATGGTTAATATTCGGGAGCACTGAAATTTCACAAAGGCCCGTAGTTGAGACCAACATGATGGTTTGGATATGGATATCCTAGCTGATTGTTATGCGCTAACACGGCCTCGTGATGCTAGGGTTATGCGTCTCTCGCCCAAACGGACACTGGCTTACATATGAGACAACGTAGCCGAGCTTTTATCGTTGCTGATGCCTCGTCCCCCAATAATAGGGTCATCTTCATCAATGCTGGTATGTTTCCTCCTGATCTTCCCAATACTAAGTCTGGATCCATGGGATACTTTAGTCCAAGTTGGATTCCAGAGAGAAGTATTTCAACAAATATTCTGTCTTATTCTGTCAATTGTTTTCTTACATCAACACTGCTAGACATTGCGATGGGTGATACCGGTGTTCGAAGGTCTATTGTTAGCAAACTCACCAGCCAATTCCCCGGGATATACACCAACGAGAATATCGCATTCGTTGGCACTCATCAGCACTCTGGTGTTGGTGGCTATCTCGAGAACCTGTTGCCTCAAATTACTTCACTCGGCTATGTCAAACAGAGTGCAGACGCTATCGTTACTGGTACTGTTCTTGCTGTTCAACGTGCCCACGCCAACCTGGCACCTGGTCAATTGAGCCTTGGAAATACAACTATCTTCAATGCGAATATTAACAGGTCTCCTACTGCTTACCTTCAGAACCCGGTCTCAGAAAGAGCACGTTACGAGTTTGATCAAGACAAGGACATGACACTCCTACGATTCAATGACGATAAAGGTAATGCCCGCGGGTTTTTGAGCTTTTTTGCGGTCCACGGCACCAGTCTTTATGAGGCAAGAACATACATACGTTCATCTCAGTGGGGAATAAGTGTAACAATTTTCCTTCATTAATAGAATAATACATTGGTGAGCAGCGACAACAAAGGAATGGCTGCATACCTCTACGAATGTGCGAACCGTTCTATATGTCGGAAGAAAGGGCATTGTTTAACTTTGTGTTCTAGCATCTGTGGAACCCGATGCAGCACCTGGAAATACGACGTTTATTGCTGGGTTCACCCAGTGTAGGCTTCAATGCAGTTGTTACCTAAGACCAACGACTAACCCTCATGAACTTCAGCCAACGTCGGGGATACGAGTCCAAATACGTCAGTGGCATGGGATGTCTCAATGTCTGGCTTCTGATAATAGCTTCAGTTTGGGTGCTTTTTGTGAGAGTCCTGGGGAAGAATGGGATGGTCAGGCTTGCGACTCAGTGCATTCCACTTGTGGAGGAACGGTTCAAGACTGCCATGGCCGGTATGCTCGGCATCATTTCTGTGGATGCAATAGTTCATTTCTTTCAGTGGTCCCGGTTTCAGGATTTCGGACTTTGAGAGCAACCGAATCATAGCAGATCTACAGTTCCAAGGTGCACAGAAGATCATGAATGGACAATTGAGTCCGGTTTCTGGCGCGGTAAAGAGCGTGCATGCGTATATGAATATGTGAGTCACCATGCTGTTTCTGCTCGACTCCTACAAATCTCAAGGATCCGTGATCTAAACTATAGGTCCAACCACTCCTTCACACTCTCCAACGGGACGTCAGTATCGACATGTCCTGCCGCCTTAGGTTGGTTTATGAGTGTCTAGAACTTGACGTCGGCTGAGCGTATTTGCAATCAGGATTTTCATTTGCAGGTGGCACAACGTGAGCCATAACTTCCTCAAGTAACATTGAATTCGTGACATCTCTAATCTCATTTGGAAGTGATGGTCCAGGTGCCTTCGATTTTGTACAAGGTGACAACTCAACAACCCAGTATGACCTATCTTTTAGCTGAATCTCACGTATGATGATGACTTACGCAACCTGCATCAATGCAGGAATCCATTTTGGGAGATCGTCAAAGGTGCACTAACCGCGAATTCTTCCCTAACAAGTTTTGAACTTATCATGATGTAATCATTTATTATAGGTGTCGTAACTCCCCTTCCATCTGACGAACAGAAGGCCTGTCAAAGTCCCAAACCCATTTTACTGAATACTGTACGTCCTGGAACCAGTAGATACAGTGATATGCTATGTTAATGCTCCCTACTTTCCAGGGATTCGCCCATACACCTTATGAGTGGTCTCCAAGCACCGTCGATGTGCAAATGCTTCGCATTGGGAGTCTTGGTAAGGAATTGTAATCTTCGGTCGCCCATAGGCTCAACACCGGAAATCGTCATAGTAATGCTTATCATGCCTGGTAAGCCTTTGTCTGTCTCTGAAGTCAAATTATCACTAACGTATGGTGGTCAGGCGAACTTACGACAATGGCTGGCAGGAGAATAAGGTTTGTTTTTCTACTTCACCAATCCTGCTTAACACCAAATTGTTCGAATCGTGGCCCATATTGTCGCGCGTTACACTTGGGACTTACTCGAATTCTCCTCCTTCTCTTCTCCATCTAGGGAGGCACTTCGGGCTAAACTGATTTCGTCTGGTGTTCTTGATGAGGAAGCATATGTTGTTATTGCAGGCCCTGCAAATACGTACGCCCATTATGTCACAACCCCGGAGGAATATGCAGCCCAGCGTTATGAAGGCGCAAGTACTATCTTCGGACAGTGTAAGTAGCCCGACGTACCGATACCAGAATTGTGGTGTTGACTCGATTCAAGGGACGCTTGATGCCTATATTGACAAATATTCGAGCATGGTACAATTTCTGTCAGACAACGCATCCGGCACACCTTCATCTGATGCGCCTCCAGCGGAGCAGACCTCCAAGTCTATCTCTTTGCAAGTCAGTTGATTCCGTCAACTCAATCATACAACCTATAACACACAATTCTAGACAGGCGTTGTCTTTGATGCTCCTCCTATCGGGAAAAAATTTGGTTCGGTAGTTATTGACGTTAGCTCAACGCCATATCACGTAGGAGATGAAGTTCATGTTCAGTTCATCGGGGCTAATCCAAGAGTGAGTTTTTGAAGCTATCACTTATTCTCAATTACATATTAGGACCAGAACAATCTCCGTCTTGAGAGTACCTTCTTGACTGTCGAACACTTAGTCTCTGAAAACCAATGGAGTACTGTAAAGACGGATTCGCACCCCTCTACCACCTATCGCTGGACCAGGACTAATACGGTATGTCATCTTGATCTAGATTGGTCCTCTCTACTGAATTACATAAGGTTTTGGGAACAAGTGTAGTGGATATAACTTGGTGCGTCCGTTCTACTAGCGTCCAAAGACAAGCTGACAAGCAGGTTAATCAGGACTATTGAGAGTGGCATTCCTGGCAAGTTATCCACGCACAGCTTGATCTCCTGTTACTGAGATATCTTCATGTGTAGCCGGATCCTACCGCGTCAGGTATTTTGGTGATTCAAAACCTCTCATTGGCTCTATCTCCTCCTTCACCGGCACATCTGGAACCTTTACTGTTGCTTGAAAATGTGTGCAAACGGAGCTGTAAATTACGATTATTCACAGTCAAGAAATTCTTTCAACAATGCCATATCACTTGTCTGCATGAACTATGTCTGTACATTGGAATGCATTGGACAGGCTGCTGGACATGTTTCCAGTGAGAGTAGTGTATCAACTATACTATATATCCAGACTTGGGTTCCGAGATCCAATTGTCCGACTGAGAGACCATTCTCTGGATTGAAGCAGAAAGAAGCTTTTTATGCTTGTAATTCTGAGTGCTCGTATATTCATTGAATAAGTACAAGATCATGGGTGCGAGTTGCAGGACAATCGGCGGTGCCACCGGAGAGGAGAATGAAAAGTTGATAATGGTGTTAGTAACAGAGCGTGTCACTTCCAAGTCATTGTCGTAATGGGCGCTTTAATGTCTGCGCCTAGAAGGCGGATCTCGGCGGACAAGTCTAGCACTGAGGCTAGTACTAATAAATTCACGACATTCAAGAAGAATTTTGATGGGATGAAACAGACTCTAGATGGAAAGAAGGCCTATTAAGGCATCTTGATCACTGAGTAACCGTTATATACAGAAGTGGGATGCCATTTTTGTCAACCCAGGACAAAGGAACCGACGAAAATCGTACTTCGAATCCTGAACCGAATTAAGCATAACGCCTTACTTCACGTCGGGACCTCTTTCCCTCCTCAGGGCCGAACCTTATCGTTAGAATATGGTGAGCCCTAAGAACGGCGAAGGATTGCTGGACTTTGATGCGACGAAGATTTAGTCTCAGAAACTCGTTCCGTCTACATCTATATACACTTCCATTACCTGAACATTGTCAATTCAGATTTTCCAATGTGTTTTCTGAATATTGATATCAATTTTTTTCCTGGTGATAGGGGATGTGGTTTGTGCTGAAGACAAGAGGATTGCGTATCCAAATCAATCCTCCTGGTTGCTAGGAAGAAACAGTCCGTCTGTTTGATTTGTTTCTTTTATCTCTCATCATTTCACATAACTAACACCGTAGGATACAAATGTTCGCTGTCGTAGTTAATTTCCATCTTACTGGGGCCTCTGAGATTCATTCCATCCTTCAGCTTTATGCTACCTACAACGAGCTCTGAAACATTTTTGTACCCTTCAATCCGGCTGATGAAAGTGATAATATGACTGGATAGCAATTTGAAGTCACATACACCACTTTGACTTGCGAGAGCTGCAGACGAAGGCCACAGCAACGTTCGTGACTTCTGGTGACCTGGTAAATTTACACTAATTGTACGATGCATAGTCACTTCCCAGGTTCAAACACTCTGGTTGGTTTTATTATGCTTCCAAGTTCGTTTGACTCAGACACACAATTCCCTTCCTGGATTTAATTCGAGAAAGACCACGTATCAGTATATACTTTGATAATAATCACCACTCATTCAGCTGGTAACCCGACTGATCCCAGAATTTTAAAGTTATCAATAACGTTATGCGCTTCCGGGCTGCCGTTGATGAGAATTGTGTTTATCTCTGAAGATTATCAGGCCCAACTTTCCATATATGCATAGATGTCTTCAAAAGAGAACAATCTTCCAAATACTAGAGATGTAAGATAACACGACATAAGACGGAGAAAGCGCTTGAACGGAAGTGGGAGGTGACAATGAGGAAGGTGAATGTGAGCCGGTTCTGATATGTCAGTTCAAGATGGAATATCCAAGATCCAGGTGTGAGGAAGTAAATTGAACTGTGAGATGGCTAATGATCTATTTTTAAGATCTTTGGAAGTAGTAGCATGGAGGAAACAAGTGCTCACCTTTAGCTTAGTGACGTGGGAATGGAATGTAGTGATCAGTAAATTTACAGTTACACAGCCTACGGCCATACAGTAAATTAGGTTTATCCAGGAAAAATCAACAATCAACAATAGAGAGGATGTTAACCAGGCCAGAGGATGATGTAAATCCTTCGGATAATGCTTCGCTGGAAGTTGACGTGGCAGGAGAGTGTATCCTCCATTCTGTGGCCAGATACTGATTGAGACCATATAGGTCTATTGTCTTGTCTTCAAAAGATAGGAGCCCTGCGAAGGCCTCTGAGCCAAAAGAGGGCAAAAAATCGGGCTCAAAGTCGTTGATGGGGCCTTCCTGAATTATATGTTCATTGCAAGTGAGGTTGTCCGTTGAATCAGTGGTTGCGTCCGTTGGGATATAAAGGGTAAATTGATAGGCAGCGGAAAAGATGGGCGAAGACGTATCATGATAAGGCTCTCGAGTGACTTTTTGAATGATAGTGAATTTCGTGGGATCTATGGTGTGAATGTATCAGTTGCGTAGCTCATCCCAGTTGTGCAGAGAAAGGCACACCGGGAGACTTGCAAAGCTCGTTCCAGAATGCAGGAACAAGGGTTGTACTGTATAGAAGTTGATCCTTAGCAGACCCTGGAAGTGGTCCAACAAGTGTCATATCTGTTACTTCTGTGTGTACAATACCGGTTCGTGTCCGGACTATAAAGTGGCTTTTCGCTATCATTGACGAGGGCGCCACAAGTGTGACCGTTGGATCGATATCACGTATGTGGCGTGGACATTGAGAAGCCCTGATAACGTTGGTCTCTGAGCTTGGGGGAATTTGCAGGACTTGCTTGCCATCTGATCCTATCGGTGCGTCTGCAGGAAGAAGATCGATGTAGATGATATTACTGAGCTCTTCATCGCGCCCGAGGCCGCCAACGCCCCTATACAGAAGGTTTTGAAGAGTGGCGTGAGCTTCTGTGGGGGTGGCAGGGGGTGACGTATCGCTGTTTGACTCGCTATCTGAAGTAGCATTGGAGAAATTAAACAGTGCAAGTCCAGAAGATTGCTTTCGGGAACGGTGGGGCACCAGTTGTTTGAGTACTATTCAAGATAAATAACATGTTTAGAGCAATGAAAGGGGCTGACTGACGTTGCCTTCCCCCACAAGTATCCCGTAGTTGCTGGAGCCGACTGCCAACTTGCTTTGCGGTGCGACGTTTACCCGTCTTTTGAAAAATATAGTTTGAGATATACCTATTCCGCATAGGGAATCTTCCCAAAACGAGTGTTTCTCGAGAATTGTTAGGAATGTACTGTTCAAGTCCTGTGAGCTGGTGAGAAACCCGGTCAGTCATAGTGACGATGGTATTATACCTTCAACCAGTGCAGCTTCAAGTTCAGGTGGCCAAACAATTTCTCCCCCTTGCTGAGTCTTCCAGCTCTTACGGCCTCTGACAATCGAGTTGAAGACATCCTGAGTTTTTGGATCAGGGAAAGGACAGGCAAAAACAGATGTGGAAGATGAGGCAGGAAGTGGCGAAGAGGAAGGACATTGCAGTAGAGATGATTGATCACGGCGAGGCAGTGAGGAAGGCATGTCTGATGAAAAGAGTAGGCACTGAGGTACAAAAGCCAGGGCTTATATCCCAGTTACCTAAGTATACGGGTATCCAAGATTTCCGTAGGAAGGAAGCGCCATCAACTGATCTTATTCGGTTCCAGTACCTCACAAGAAATGGTATCTCAAGATGGGTGCCCCGGGAGGCAAAGGCTGCTGCCGGAAGCCACTAGTGAGAATAGCAAATCAGGTTCATCACTTCGGTTTCATCTCTGCCAGATCGACCGATCCTGTAAACATCTGTCCAATGACGGAAACTGCGAATCAAGTTGTTTGTTTTCGGCTTTATCGGGAAGGGATATAATTTGTGAAAGCATTTGGAAAATGACCTTCTTCCATTAATGGTATCCAGATTCATCCAGATCACACAGCCACCCGGTATTGGGCCTAATGCGGGACCATACTTGGTCAATAGCACGCGAATTTCCGAGATTGTGATAAATACAGTGCACAGGTAATGATTCCAGGTCCAGGAAGCCATTATTTATCAACTTTAGATCTTCATCAACCAGATGAAATCAATCCCATATTTGCCGCCACTATGTTGACCTGCGTGGCGTAGAAGCAACCGGCGTAATGATTGCGTCGGGTCACAATAGCCGGTAGGATCGGCTTGGAATTACGAAATACAGGAGATAGTCAAATATTTTGAAACACTCCCAAGAGCCAAGTTGGTAATTCCTGCATAAGGGATATTCGCAGTGTACAAACCAGCTCCGTTCATATTGGACAAGGAATCAAGGACCCATACATCCTTTTGTTCATATACTACTGGATACTGTTCGAAAAAGGTTTCAGGGAAGAAGTATTATTGTCTGAAATCGGCTTGTCTTTATCCAGCCTCGTGTCGTGATTCTACTCAGAAAGATATTGCGATTCGTTCGGCAATTGTAGATAATAATTGAGCTTCGTGATACTGTTAGATCACGCTGGATAAAGCATCTTTTACGAGCAGCTCTAAACTGCCGTGCTCTTGCCGCCAACGTGAAAGGTAATAATATATCTGATGCAACAGGTATGTACCTTGAATTATCTTACTCTCGAAGCTTCTTTTTCTGTTCGGTATACAAGTTCACCGAGCCGACATACTCCCAGATCGTTAAATCTCTGTAAGAGAATAGGCGCCAGAGAAACCTGTACTTTCCGACGCAAATTAGTCAGAAATTAGAATTCGATCAATCACCGCCCAATAGATATGACATACATGGTCGCGCGGGCCGTCAGTCACATTTGGCTACAAGCTCGTCGAATAGGGGACTTCCGCGGAATTATAATTAACCCTATTCAACGACGACGAATCCTTCATGGATTCTTCGATTCCAAAACGAGATCGAGAATCAGCGGAGAGGAGCACTGCATGCTCCAACTGGAGTGGTAAGGCATTTACTATCACTTCCAGCACGCGCGAGGATCAAGAACTCGTTATTTTAGACTCCATGGCATTCCGTCTTGTGGTTTGAACCTGATGCTTAGCGCTCCAATAAAAATTCTTGATCCGAACCAAGGCTAGATGTTATGCATACTATGGTCAGAGTCCTCCAAAGGACTGGGTCGACTCCTTTCTCGTGTACCCAAGAACTATAATTACGACGAGTGACCGGAACGGAATAAGAATTGGCCACGTCAACGCATTATCTCAGGTCCCCACGCCACGTCGCCGCCGCCATTGCGGGACGCGGTATTCGGGACCAAAAGACAGCGCTGCCCACAGAAATAGAAAAGTTAGTGACATGTACTTCTCTTCCTTCCCCCCACAAAAGCCTATCATCATTTATTAAGAACTCGTTGTCGTTCATTTGCACGATGCCCTGCCGGCGTAACCGAGTTAGCCGAATATTAGTATCAACCTACTAAATGTCTTCACCTAAACTTCAACTATAACATGCAAGGGTACACATAATGGTACTATAAGGCTAGGACGTCTTTGTCATCGCTTTTGTTTTGGACAGCCAATTTCTTTGATGAACAGTCTATTTCTTACCAGTTGACCTTCAAAGTATGATGTACATGACCTTCCTACAGTAGAAGGCATGGCAAAGGATATTCTAGACTTACAGTTCCATTGCATCATCCACTCCTCCTTTATTCTTCAGCTTAACAGCAAATGTGCAGGTAAGTCCTCAGATGCTGAAGAGACTGGACTGAGATCCAGACAAGAAGACTGGGTCTTGTAGGAGTGTAAGTCTCAGGAGTCACCTATAAAGGTAGACAACTATATATGTCATGAATTGCCTTTTCCCTCTAAGTCAATATTTATATTTATATTTCTTTTAATTAGTTTCTGTGATTTGGATCAGTAAATAAGAATAAATAATTGGACATGTATAAGTAGTGTACACCAAATAGTAGGAACTCAAACAAGTTCTCTTTGTCAAACTCCAATAAAGAGTGTAGTAAGGTTAAGGTCAACTTGTCATGAATTGACCATTCCCTCTAAGTCAATATCTATTTTCTTTTTCTTTTTCTTTTCTTTTCTTTTCTTTTCTTTTATCAGATGCACAGTGTTATAAAATAGCAGGCAAGCTAGATGATCTGCAGCAGCAGATTATTTTATTTCTTTTTATTTTTCTTTAATTAGATAATACTGAGTGTACATGGGACACTATGACTCAAAAGGGTTGCATAAGATAAATTAGCTAGACAAATACTTGTAAATACACATTTGCATATAAGTAGCTGAACCAATTAGTAGGAACTCTAATGAGTTCTCTTTGTCTACTCTGACTTAGAGTTGGAATCTGCCTACCTGAGTTACTTGGGTGACCGTTCCTTATATACAAGAACTTATTACTAACTTAGGAATAGTGACTCAATAGGGAAATGCAAGAGAAACCTAATGTAGACAAATAGATAAATTGTATAAGTAGTGTAGTATAATTAGTGGGAACTCTAATGAGTTCTCTTTGTCAACTCTGACTTAGAGTGTGAACCTAAGCTATCTCAGTAAACATTCACTACATTAGAACTCATTTACACTTTCAGACACTGATCACCTTAATCCCTGTCTACACTTACTCTCTTATAGTCCTCAGTACTATCATACTCAAGTGACACCTTGTGACAAGTTGCCACTACTAACATACAACTGGTTGCTTATCTCAGCATGACTTTTACCAATTCTAATCCTGGCTAGGTAATTTAACTGAATTCCCATTACTGTGACTCATCTTTTACATTATAAGTAGCTAGCCAATGTAATCATCTCTTAGCTTCATTATTCACTAAGTCTGCTCCTCCCTGTCTGGCTTCCTCTATGTTTCCCCTCTTAAAAATAAACTCTTGTCTTTTGTTGAATCTGAGTGAGTAAGCACAGAGAGAGACACAACCCTGAAGGTTGAGGTCACACCCACCCAAACCCAAGAGAGATGACTTGACAGGTACATTGATTATTGTAATCAACAACTACTACAACATAGCTGGATATTATAAAATAACAGGCGAACTAGATGATCCGTGGCAACAGATTATTTTATTTCTTTTTCTTTTCTGATAATTATGTAATATTAAATGTGCATGAGACATTATGACTCAAAAGAGATATATGGGATAAAATAGTTAGGCAAATACTTGTAAACACATATTTGTGTATAAGTAGCCAAGCCAATTAGCAGGAACTCTAATGAGTTCTCTTTGTCAACTCTGACTTAGAGTGCGAGTAAGGTTAAGGTTACTCAACTAAGACCTCATTTGTTACACTAGAACTTGTTTTCCACATCTAGGACACTAATCACCTTGATCCCTGTCCAATCTTACTCTCATTACTCTTTTGGTGTGTAGTCATTCCAGACCAATCCCAACTTCCTCATAGCTGGGCCACAGGCTTAAGTGGACTGACTGGGAAGTTTAGACTCCAGAGGTAATGTCACAAACTTCATTTGGCCATAACTCCACAAATACTTGCACGATTCACACAGTTTAAGATATGTCTGAAAGCCCTTAAAAAGACCTTTCAAACGATACCCAAAACATGTCAAAGAAATCAGTACTCACTGAGATATCAATTAATCAGTACCAGACACTGATTGGCAGATATCTCAGAAACCGCCAAATGTGGATGTTTGCTTCCATATGTACATGGAAGCTCTCTTCAATATGCTTCTGATGACCATAAATAGACCTTAGGACAATAAGATCCTGTGGAGATACAAGGACCTCAAGATTTAGTATGACACTGATCTATTACCCATAGATGCACATCAATCCTTGAAACACAAACAAGGATAGCCCCTTATATGGTTAAGTTATTGCTATTTCAGACATAAAAGGACTGCCATATGTAGAACAATAGGCAGTAGAATATGTGATGCTCTGTCTAGGTGCACAGATTATCTATTTCTGTATATAAGGCTTCATAGTCTGAGAATTAGACCTCAGACTTAACAACATCTTTTGTTGCTTATCTACTTCGCATTTTTGAGCCTTTTGAAGAACATCTTCAACAATCACAAACTGGTAAGTGACCATTTGTGATAGGTATAAAGTGTGTCATTTTTGTAAATCTATCTACCACTACTAAGATCAAGTCATAACCTTGTGCTAAGGGTAACTTCGTAATGAAGTCTGCACTAATATGAGTCTACACCTTCTCCAGAATCAAATTTGGCATAAGTTTTCCTGCTGGTGGTTGTATTTAATTCTTGTTTCTTTGGCAGGCATCACACCCCTCCACATATCTCTTTACTTCTCTAGTAACCCCTGGCCACCAGAAATTCCTCATTATCAGTTTCACTGTCTTTTACTGTCTTCCATATCCTCCTACAGGCATATTATGGTGTAGCCTGATTACCTCTGCTCTCAATTTTTCATCTCTGGGAACGTATACTTTCCTCTTTTTTAATATTAGGCCGTCTTCTTGACACCATTCTTCATCTCTTAGCATTTTCACTTCCGCTCATTTTATCTCTTCTACAGCTTTAACCACTTTATCATCTTTTGCTTTGCATTTCCTTACTTTATCCAATAGATCTGCCTCTTCTATAACTATTTCTGTTACTCTAATACTTTTTGCTTCCAACCATTCTTTCTTTACCAATACTTGCTCTTTATTATCCTTCTCTACTCCTACCTCCCAATCTGGTCTCCTGCTCAGTCCATCCACTTTTCCCATCTTACTTCCTAAAATATGTTTCAACATGAAGTTGAACCTTGATAAGTATAAAGCTCATCTTGCTTGTCTTTGATTGAGCTTTTGATTACTCATGAAATATTCTAGGTTCTTGTGATCTGTTCAAACCTTGAATTTACTTTTACTTTCTTCCAAGAAGTGCCTCTATGTTTCTAAACAGCATATAACTGCCAATATCTCTTTGTCATATATTTTGTAGTTTCTTTCAGTTTTGTTTAATGACTTCAAAATATATGCTACTGGTCTCCACTTGTCATCTTCACATTTGACTGACAAAACTCCTCCTGTTGTGAAGTTAGAGGCGTCTGCTTCCACTCTGAACTCCTTGTTTATATCTGGTGTAACTAATAGAGATCTGCTTGTGAAAACCTGTTTGAGCTGTTTAAATGCTCTTTGCTGCTCATCTTCCTACTTCCACTTTTCATTCTTTCTAGTTAGATTGTTCAAGAGCCTGGCCAACTTTGCAAAATCCTTCACAAATTGCCTGTAATAATTTGCAAGTCTTAAGAACTTTCTAACATCTCTGACCGTTTTAGATGTAGGTCAGTTCAACACTCCTGCTACTTTATCCTCTTCCATCTCAATCTTTCCCTGACCCATTACTACTCCCAGGAAATTCACCTTCTGCACCTTTCAAGCACATTTCTCTGGTTTCATATATAGATCGTTTTTCTCTAGCCTCCTCAGTACTTCTTCTACAATTTCATCATGCCCTTCCTCTGTTTCTATTCCTATCAACACATCATCTATGAATGCTGCTACTTTCCCCTCATTAATCATATCTTTTAGGATCTCATTCATCATGCCTTGGAATGTGGCAGGTGAATTGGTTATTCCAAAAAACATTACTATTAGCTCATACAACCTCACATGAGTAGTGAAAGCTGCCTTCCATTCATCTCCTTCCTTAATTCTCACATTGTTGTAGCCCCACTGAAAATTCATCTTAGTAAATACTCTTTTGTTACCCATAGAATCTACTAGATCTATGATTAATGGCAGAAGATAGCTGTTCTTAACTGTCTGCTTATTGAGTCTTCTGTAGTCCATAATCATGTGCTTTTCTCCGTCCTTCTTGCCTACAAAGAACACTGGTGAGGTTTAAGGCAATTTAGAAGGTCTAATATACCCCTTCTTTAGATGTTCATTGACGAATTTCTGTACCTCTTCCTTTTTGTTTCTGGAAAGAGAATATACTCTCATTTTGCTTGCTTGAAATTGCCATTGAGATTTATCACATGATCCCATACCTTCTTAACCGGCATTCTTTTGGACTCCACCTTCCCAAACACTTTCAACCACCTATGGAACCTTTTGGGTACTATTTCTTCCACCTTTTTATGATCTGCCTCTATTTCTTTCTTTCTTCCCCAGTCTTCCTTTTTATCTACTGCCCATCTCATAATCTTCTTCTTGTTCTCTCTTGTCTCTTTCTTTCCTTTTATCTTCACTATTTTTCCACACAGTGGTGGACACCTCATCATTCTTACTTCTCCCTTTTCCCAATCTATCTTGGGATTATGAGCTGCCAACTATGGCATACCCAAAATTACATCTGTTTTCCCTAATTTGCATACATCCATTCTGACTCTCTCAACATGTCCTTTGTAGAATATATTTACTTTTACCTTATGCATAATTGCACCTCCACTGTTACCTGTACCATTGTTATAAAATGGCAGGCGAACTAGACGATCCGCGGCAGTGGATTATTTTATTTCCTTTTCTTTTCTCATAATTATGTAATAATAAATACATGCAGGACATCATGACTCAAAAGAGATGCGCAGGATAAAATAGTTTAGGCAAATACTTGTAAACACATATTTGTGTATAAGTGGCTAAGCCAATTAGCGGGAACTCTAATGAGTTCTCTTTGTCAAACTCTGATAAAGAGTGGGTTAAGGGTTAAGGTTACTCAACCACAATCCCAAGCCTTACAACCATCCACATTCCTTACTTGCAAAAGTTGATCTAGCCTGATCAACCTATATCCTCCTTTTTAAGCCAAACTTTTGCTCATGAACAACTCCATTGCTTTACTATTGAGCAAAGCTTTTACTGTCCTTTCCTTGTGAGTATCTATCTTTTTGATGCCCACATTTATTCACACTTCTCTTAAAGGCTTAAACATTTGCCTTACTTCTTTCGCTCCTCCTTTCTACACTGTTTTCTGATTGACAGTTCCTGCCACTCTCCTTGGATCAGTGATTCCAGCCCTCCCCTTCTGGGCCCTAGGCACTGTCTGTTCCAACTTTCCACCCAAATTCTACCATGGCATTTTCTTTCCTGTCCTACAGAATGGACAGCAAATTTCTTCTTTCTCATTCCTCTTTGTCTTCCATATTATTGCATCCTTGCCTCCACATGCGCTACACTTCATCTGCTCTGCTCTCCCACTTTCTGCTTCTTTGTCTCTCTAGTTCTATGCTTTCTTACAACCTCCACACTACATATTATACAACTGCACCTTCCCTAGAAACCCCTGTCCTCGGTTCTTCTCCATCTTCATCCCCTTATAATTACACTCTCTACACTCCACAAATATTACCACTTCTCTAGGTGTTGCTCACCCCTTCATACACATTGCCGCTCCCCTTGGAGGTGGCCCCCTTGCTCCACTGTGTTCCTTCACCTTCTCCCATACTTCTCACAGTGGTGCTGCTTCCTCCTTCCTTCTTTCTTTCTTTTGTGGGCACTCCCACTTCTTGTGCTCCTCTTTACCACATCCAAAGTACCTTTACTTTTTCTTTACCACCTCCTGTCTTCTCAGCTCCCTTACTCCACACTACATTACTTTATTCTTCAATGCTTCAAACTTGTTCCCCACCACCATCCTCTTCTTTTCCTCTTCTCTGCTTCTGCACTTCCAGGCAAGATGCCCGAACCTCCCACACTTCCTACAAATTCTGCCTTCCCTTCCTTCTAATTCTGCCTTTAATTTGGTAAGAGCATGCTTTTGGTTGAGCATATCACTCATGAGTTGGTTATATACCTCTAAAGACATAATGTATTGTATTTAGAGGAGTAAGTTGTTGTAAGGAAAGGTTGTATGTATTTATTGAGAAGCTCGTTGTGTTCTTCTCCTGTCTCACTTTTATGTCTGCTAGAGTACAAGATCTTCACCCAGCTAGGTGCCTACTGCCATACTGACTACTGCCCTAATACTAGGGTAGACTATCACTTCACAGAGAAGATCCTTACTCTAAGTAGCCTCTTAAGGAGCGACTACTATTTCTCTGCATAGACTGATCATAATAGACTAGTAGCACAAGATAGATATGACAAAAAATGTACAAGTATACTATAAAGCCCACTCAATTGTTAGGTCTGGTCTGGACTAGTACCTGAGTTTGGTCCTAACTGTCCACCTCTAGGATCTAAACTTCCCAGTCAGTCCACTTAAGCCTATGGCCCAGCTATAAGGAAGTTGGGAGTGATCAGAGTTGATCACATACCAAGGGAGCAATAAGAGTGAGTATGACAAGGATCAAGGCAATCAGTGTTTGGTTGTGAAAACAAGTTCTAGTGTAAAGACTCAAGTTGTGGTTTTGATAACCCTAACCCAAATCTCACTCTATGTCAGAGTAGACAAAGAGAACTTGTTAGAGCTCTTGCTAATTCATTGTACACTACTTATACATGTTCAACTGTTTGTGCTTATTTACTGATTTGTTGGTATTACATAATTTAAAAGAAAAGAAAAGGAAAAATAAAATAAATATTACTTAGAGGAAAATGATGGTTCATGACACTAAGTCAATATTTATTTTCTTTTTCATTTCATTTCATTTAATTATGTAATATAGTCGGATCAGTAAACAAGGACAAACAATTGGACATGTATAAGTAGTGTACACAATCCAGCAAGGGCTCTAATGAGTTCTCTTTGTCAAACTCCAATAAAGAGTAGAACTAAGGTTAAGGTTACCCAACCACAACTTAAGTTCTTACACATATAAAACTTCCTTACTTCTATTACCATCACTTAATTCCAATGGGATTGTTCTATAACAATTAAGTTCTATGACAGGGACTAAAGGCTAGGGTAGAATGATGGATATTGCAAATAGAAGGGGTAAGGAGGTCTTTAAATAAATAAATATTTTTAAAAGGTAAAGAGTCTGTCATTTAGTATAATTTTCTCATTCTTTACTACCTAGGCTACTAATTACATAGTTGGTACTTAAGAGGCATGCTTATAACACATGCTGTAGGGTCTACCATCATGTTTCCAATTACCTCCTGCTCATTTGTATTTAGAGTAGTTGGCTTTATAATTAATGATTTTTTTTAAAAAAATAGCTGTAGTAGTAGAGTATAACAGTGTGACAAGTCTAGACAACTTGACAGGTGAATTAACATCCCAATTCAAGTGGCGACTTGACTTCTGAGTATCTGCCATATGATACTTGATAATAATAAAAGGGGATTTGGTGGCAAGGGTGCCCTGACAGTTACTCCTTAAGGTCACAACACAGTTATGCTGTTACTTTTGCCCTCATCAACATTGTAGTAATGTAGCTCAACAACAGGTAGTGATCCTTAAAAAAAACCTCCCATCATTGGGTTGTTTACCAAGCACTGAGATAAAAGAATGACCCAAGTCCAGGTAAAATGACCAAATGAATGGATTTTTCCCTTTATCTGCTGATCTGAGGGTTTTGAATCTTAGACATACTTTTTTTTTATATCAACAATTTATTACATGGTGCTCATGGTGCTCATTCGCAGTCGATATCTTAGACATACTTAGCCTCTAAAAACACTGCCATTTATGAACTCTCAAAGCACATGTCTAGCAGAGCTTCAGAACTGTCTGGATAGCCTGCTAAAAATCTTCATTTGTAGGGTCATTGCCATTTTTGAAGCATGCCTTGCAGAATCAAATTGGAGGTCCTCGATGACTGAATTGATGGTCCCAAACGATAAAATAAGAGATATCACTGATTCAATAGGATGTTCAACGTGTCAATTAGTCGTGGCCTGGTTATCTGACCGATCAGATCTCTGAATAGAGGCCCATGAGGATGCATCTGCGTAGTACTAATACGGCTGTCAAGGATTTGGCACGGAAGTCTGACCAGAGAGGAAGCGGTATAGAGATCTCATTGTTCGTATATTGGATTTGAAGGAAAGCGGTGCTACAAACATAACAGGGATTTTACTCCCAAAGATCAGTGAGAATATGAGCCATAGAAAGAAAACGACGAGGGCTTGCTCAAAGGAAGAAGGCAACGTACGGCAACAAATAATCATACCTTTGAAATTCAGCCAGTCTAATAGTGCACAGAATGTTCAGAGAGCGCTCACCTTGGGAAACTACTTAGTATTCAACGGCTTCATCATCATCAGCGTGATTGGATACAGATTCCTCCTTCTTTGCGGAAATGTTAGAACCAGACTCTTCCTCCTTTCCAGTGGCTGCCTCGATAATGTCCATACTTGCATGCCTTTCCTCTATTGGTAGTGAAGGAAGTGTTTCTTCAACTGCAGAGGGGAGTTGACCCTCTGGGTCCGTCTCCATCGCAACACGCTCAGATTTGACTTTGGCCTCTTCTTCAGTAGCCTGCTGCCGAAGTCGATTTATTTCTTCGACACCAGCTGTGCGCTCGTCCTTGAACATATTCCATTCCTTGTCAACTGCTTCCTTGACCTGAATAATTCTCAGCAAAACTGAAGACTTGAACTGGAAAGAACATGCGAACCTCCCGCTTTCGCCTTGCTAAGAAAGATTCTTGAGCGGGTGTCAATTTAGCAGGTAAATAATACAAGGGTGGGGGATGTGTTCTGGGCGGGGATGATAGGGGATTTATTGATGACACAGACGAGTCATCAAGAATTGTGTCTGATGTTAGCAAAAAATTTGCAATAACAGGGAACCGCCGCCAGCGAGTCTTGTACTGAAGTGATATTAAGTAAGAATAGACAGGTTAACGAGGCTGAACACACGATTGAATCCTTCAACTGTAAGTCTTCTTCCTTTCGATTGGCTGTATTCTTGTTCTTTTTCGCTTCTTCTGCGCGCCTAACAGAGTCAGTTTCATTGCGTAGCTTCGTCTGTAATCTCTTCTCTGTCAGTTGTCGCTTTTTTGCCTGTAGAAGCACCGTGATTGCAGGAATTTTTGAGCGAGTTACATGAACCTACAGCTTCACTGGCATTGCGTTCCTTGTCCTCAATCTTGGCCTTATTCAGAGTTCCCAACACGAGGCCAAACATGCTTTTACCGCGTTTTCTTTCTCGGATACTGCTAGTTGCGGCTGAGAAGTCCAATCGAGGTCGTTTGCGCTGTTCTGTTGCAGGCTTGGGTGGTTCTACGACATCAACCTCAACATTGCCTCGCACTTGACTAGACGTTCTGTGAGCATTGAAATGAGTAAGGTAATATAATAACATACTCCTCGGAAGACATATTAGCTGTTGCTGGTGATGGTTAGTGACAAGCAGCGTGAGAACGTCAAAGAAACTAGATGCCACCACCTACTACCACAACAAAGTCTCAAAACACTGTCTACAAGGATAGGGTCAAACCAGGGGTCACGCGGAATAAATCTGTCCCCGAGGCAGAACGGGCCAGAAGACTCTTCTCGTCACTCTGTTCTCAAATTGATGGTGGTCACTTTGTGAATGCTATCAAGACCTGTGATAAAAGTATCTTTTGGTTGCTATCGTTCGTACAGTGTTCTTACAATAACCTTGTAGTCCTCAGGATGAATCCTGATGATCCCGATGCCCTGAGCACGAAGCTCTTCCTCCTGCTTCAAACTGACCAATACGAGGCTGCGCTTGTCGTTATCGATAGGAATAAGGACAAGTCGAAGCTGACTTTTGAGCGTGCTTACGCTTTGTACCGGTCTCATGAGGATGACGAGGCGCAGAGAGTGATTCAATCACTGGAACAGAATGCCGATGATTGGAGTTTGGCCCATCTCAAAGCACAACTAGTGCGTGTACACCCTCCTTGATGTGCTGCGATAGGAAGCGAGTTTATGTATATTTCGCGCAGTTTTACCGTAATGGTTTGTACTCAGAGGCATATAACCTTTACAACCAACTTCTGGACAGCATAGGTCCAGTGAGTACTCTCAGTGAAGTTGCATGCTGAATGCTGAGTTGTGCTAGGATACAGAGGAACATTCTGATATATTGACCAACCTTCAAGCAACACAGAAGCATCTTGACTTCATTAACAATAACTATTTGCATGCCATTGATTCCTTACCCGCTTCCATCTCTAACGCGATCGAGAACGCATTGCCACCGACCCCAGTTCCTCCAATTACGAACATCCCTTTTTCTCCGGTTCAACAACCCTCTAAGACTTCCCTCGAGAAACCGAAGAGAGTGCGGAAGTCACGTATCCCCCCCGGGGTTGTCCCTGGAGTTACTCCACCTCCTGATCCCGAACGATGGTTGAAGAAGAGTGAACGCTCTATCCTTAATCAAGGACGTAGAAGACGTGGAGGGGGCGGTAGTGCGACACAAGGAAGTGCTAGTGCTGAGGCTCCAGCCTCTGGAAATGCACCTACTGGCAAGGGAGGCAAAGGAAAGCGGAAGAAGTGAAGCTTGCCAACTTGCTATGAGCTAGTAGGTGAATAAAATGTCTTCTTCGATGATATATATAGCCTTCAGCTAATTTCACATAAAGTCGTATTGGCTGATGGTTCATTATTGTGTTATGATTACTATTCAAGCAGTAGCAATTGATCCTTGTGTTTACAGTTTTATCTCTTACGTTCTCGAACATTAGCTGTCACCTGCCACATGTTACAAGCGCTCGTATGGCAACCTCGAGGCCTTTGTAGAGAACGCTGTTCGCATGATATCGTGCCGGAATTAATGGACAAAGCAGCTTATCCCACGTGCAGCCTGCAGTACAGGAAGGTCACCTTGGACTAATCTGAAACTACTCTACAATCACCGAATTATTGCTCATGGTAAAAATGTTGTGATGGCGGCTTTACGTCATTATTTATCTTAGAACTCAAAGCCATCGACCCTTGACCATGCGCCCAGCTTAACTCACTATAACAACATGGATGCCTCATGCAAAGCATGAACTACCAGATTCAATACATTGTAATAGCTATTCCTTCATCAGCATGCGAGATCCTCTCTGCCAATACAGTTTCAGGTACACGCCGTACAGTTAGCATCCTATAAAGCCGTTGAAACGCGGCATTGTCTTCTAACAGCTCTCAGTCCTTGCCTCTTTACTGGTCTGTCCTTCACCATGCTGTTATCGACAGTACTCGGCGTTATAGTCATCGCACGCAACGGCAACAGGTATAGCCTTTACCAAGATCCTTACACTTATGCAGCTTCCGATGCGGAAACTACTGCCCTTGGTGAGGTCTGCATTTAGACCCATTGTATCGTCTTTACGCTAGTCTGCTGAATACCTCTTCTCAGGTTGAGTCCAATCGCCTTGGCTCCCTCATCCATTCTACCTACTTCGATAGCTCTTCTCCTTCCTACATTGAGGGTATCCGCTCCGATATTGTTGACAACAGTGAAGTAAAGGTCCGCGTCAAGGCCGGTGTTGAGGGCACTGTTGTTTTCGATTCTGCCATTGCCTTTCTCCAGGGCCTATTCCCTCCCACCTCCAGAAACAAGATTGTTCTTGCCAACGACACCACTGTTGTTGCCCCACTTGGTGGCTACCAATACGTTCCTGGTAAGTTGCAGAGCCTAGGTGAATAGACCCAAAATAATCTTTTCCAAGTCGAGACTGTTGAACCGGGTAATGATCGCTCTCTTGAGCCCTGGACCAATTGTCCTGCTTTCGAGAAGCACATCAAGGATTTCTATGCATCTGATGACTTCAAGAAGAAGGCTAAACAAGCCGAACCGTTTTTCAGGGTTGTCAAGGACTACGTCTTTGGTCGCCCTACCACCCTCGAAAACATTTGGAACGTGAGCACTGCAATCATGTATCTCTGAAGATTGACATGTCAACCTCAATGGATCCTTCCATGTTAGATCTATGACTTTATGCATACTGAGCTCATCTACAACAAAACCTACGCATACCGTCTCCCTCCCACTCTCATTGAACAGGCTCACTACTTTGCTGATTTCCATGAGACTGGTATCTTCGGTGACAATGACATTAACGGTATTGGTAACAGTAAGTGCAGGATGTTGTCTGTTCCATTTTGGTCGTAACCCAATAAAACCAAAAAGTTGCTGGCCGCACTCTCCTGCATATTATCCTCAGTTCCCTCGAGAGAATTGCTTTCAATGGTGACCCTCTACAGTTCATGTTGATCGAGACGACCTATCAGGCTTTCATCTCCTTCTTCCACCAGACTGGTATCATTCAAGAGAATCCTGAATTAAAGGGAATCCGTAAGCATGCTTTTTCTTTCACATCAATTAGATCTTCTAAATACTCTTATCATCGTACAGCTGACTACTCATCTGCCATCGTTATTGAACTCCGCCGTGGCTCTCCCCCTGATGTCCGCGACTTTCTCCGTATCAAGTTCAAGAATGGTACTCATACCAACTTCCAAGATGTCCACGTCTTTGGCCACCATGCTGACATACCTCTGACTGAATTCATCTACCGTGCTGAGGTACTTTCTACTGTCACTTATCGGCTTGGCTTCTTACCCAAGCGCTGCCTAGAATGCTGCCATCTCCAGCAACAGACAATGGAGGGAAACTTGCAATGCAAAAGACAGTTTCGATGTTGCCGAGATCATCACCGGTGCCAACACCCCTCAGGCCATGTTCTCAGGGGCTTTTGCTTTTGTTGCTCTCTTGTCTCTTTACTCTGTCTCCAAGCTTATCAGGCGCAACCGTCAACGCGCTCAAACTCGTGTCAGATTGGAGGGTGAAGAGGTGAGTCAAGTCGTGACCAACTACGGCTCAATTTTGCGTCCTGGACATCACGGATACATTATCAGAGATGTTGGGGGTAATATTGCGAGAGCTCCTACCTACCACCTTGAGTAGTCCTGATAGGTCATCTGATCGTCTCGATATTGATGGACGTTTGAAGCCGCCGATGGTCATGCTCAGGATCCTATTGATTGGGAGCATGCACTGATTTCTATCGCAGATCCTCTACGTCCCTGTTGGTGAGAAAGCTAGACTGGTCTAAACGCTTTCGCGGGAATCTTTTGGGCGGTTTGCTTTTTGATGTTTTTTAAATGAGGATTAGAGGTCTGGACACATCATCTCCAGCTTTCATTTGTATTGTGTTCCCTACTTCATGCTTTCTCTGTGTATAATTTACATGGACTATGTCTGATGCGTTGGCTGAAGGAAGTTAACACAAGAATCGCCACAAGAGTCAGAAATGAGGCCACCATATCTCACGAGAGCATGTTCAGCAAGGAGGATATCACTTGTGCTTCTCCAGATGCTAGCAATAAAAGCAATCAAATATGGCATGATATTAGGTGAAAACTGTCAGGGGAATAGGACTGAGGGACGATGGAGCGTCTACTTTCTGATCTGAGGTGCAACAGATAGCCGCCGTTACGAAGCTACCCTAATCTTGCCACGAGATTTCCGCGTGCATCACACTTGCTGTCATATAAATGTTGAAACAGACAACCGCACTCGTATGACATCACTATTGGGGTTCATGAACGACCAGGTACTTACCGGATAGTTTGCATTCCCTCCTGGACAGTCGGACTCGTCGGGCACCTGCTGGTGTTGAATTATTTAACCATGGAAACACAGACAAACTTCCCTCAGCCATCTACATCATCGTACGACGTCTGAGTTAAATATCTTTCACACCTTTTGCTTGAACACCAGGCATTGGGGAGTTCATAACAATAGTAGTGAACAAGGATTGTCGGAAATCAACGACTCTCTTGGCATCAGTAGGAGCCAACTTTCTATTTAGGTAAGTAACAATGTCTACACGAACATAACACGAACGTACCAGTAATATAATTGTCATCTTCGAGTATTTGTATTCCCAATTTCGAGCTACTCAATTCTCCAAACATAGAGATCAGGTTCTGACCCAGAACGGCCGCCTTCAGAGCTATCCCATAATTTTATCACGTACAATTAGGAGGTGATGCCGGGCTGAGTCACTTATCGGCTTACACTGTGCATGAACCACGACTTCTGACCACTATATGCTCCCCACAGCCGTCAGATTCTAGCATATGACTATAATCAAACGCCTTGAGCAGTCTCCTACCGACAACCTCACATTTGCCTGGTGCCCAGGCCACTCAGAAGTACATGGGAATGAAAGAGTTGATGAGTTGGCACAAACAATGAATTCCCTGCCTGGAATATTTGACACATGCTTTGATGAGCCTGATGCGGGCCAAAGACTGGAAGAATCAACCATAGCAAGGACTCTGTGCATAAGTTAACTGCTTTCCCTCCATCACTCCAACCAACACCCTACTTCCAAGACACACGAATTGTGCGGACGCCTCATACGATGTTGTAGAGGTCCTGGGTATGCAAGGTACTTCCACATGAAGTTTGGCAGTGAGCACATCTTGACCATGTGGTAAGCACTACCAGACATCCTATGTGAATGCTACTGCTATGAAGGGGTCCTGGTTCAATCTAATACCTACGCGTCAGGAATGGGTCCCCCCCTGTCCGACGAAAACCTACTATGGATGATATACCCCTGAGAAGCTACTCGGGAGGGATTCGAGAACGAGTCCCCAACCGCACCACACATTCTGTTGCGATCTTTCTCCATACTGCTAGTCTTGGTAACACCTCTGCTGCTAGTCAACTTCGCCCACACCTCCCTCCTTTGGTTACAGCCTTCTGATGACACATTCCTGACGCTGAGCCTTGCAGTCTAGACCCTCTACAGTTTGCTTGTTGCAGAATCCAAAAAAGACTAATGACATATGGGCATATAAGTAACTAATTTAGCATCTACTATGCGTGTTTCAACCATCCCTTTTACGACATGCCAAAAATGATTCCAGAAGTAGCAGTCCAACGACTTCTGTGTCAATCCTGCCCTTTTTCTTTTTCTACTTCCACATGTAAGCATTACCAATTCACGTTGTCAAAAATCGCGTCTAATGATTTCTATTGTCAAAGCAAAAGCTACACCGTTTTGGATCCAGCCTAACCCGTACCACGATGACAGCTTCCGAATAGATTTTTCTCATGGAACAATTCTTCTAATCAAGCCCTATGTCTTTGACGAAAATTCCTCAGTTTCATCGGTTCCGCGTTCATTTCTCTCTGTGTAACGGCCTCACGACAATGGCCACAGTTATTATCGCCATCCTACCCGTACCAGGTGTATATAGTTGCTGAATCGTCTAATTACCAGATTCAGGTTTAATCAATCTTTAGATAAAGAGATGATCTGCAGATATTTTTCGGGTGGTTTGTGTGGCTGGCTGCATCCGTCAACATGTCAGAGATGTCAGTGATAATGAGACCCAGGGACAGGATTATTTGTTTGGATCTTTTAATAATATCTTTGAGGTAACAGTTGATATCCAGTGTATTCACAGCATCGGTCAGGAGTATGGACTGGTGAGTTCGCGCTTTCTCAAAGATTTGGAATTTTATGTTCATCATCCAGGCTGCTTGCAGCTCAGATACTCCGATCAGTAATTTTTATTTTCGATTTTCACTTCCTTGAGCAAGAGTACATTTCAGTCAAGAGGTAGCAGAACTTGTGAAGGCAGTCAGCGAGTGGATGCCAAATCAGGATAGACCAGACAAGTAGGCGAGGTTGATGTTAGCCTGGGTGCTTAATATGACCGAATTGATAGATGAAAAATTCAACTTCTTCTGGCACCAAAGTCCTTCTGGAATTAGAGTTTGGAGACCCGTGACAGTTGGTTTTTTAAAAAAATATATAACGCGTCGTACACAGTCCGCGGCAGCCTACTGACTAATGGCCTCGCTTAAATACACAGATTGGTAAGGGAAGAAAGAAAATGCAGAGGCAAGATGAAGCTATGATGAGGTGTTCGTTTGATAGTGAGGAACTTGGCTATGCACGATGCTGGGAGTGTCACGCGGTCTTTGTATCTGGGGCACTCCTTTAGGATGTGCTGTCTTGTTTCTAGGTCCGCCTCTTCACAAGGGCGCGCTAGCGGTTCGTTGGGGAAGAATCCCACCCTGAACTCGCCAATGGGCGCGTGGCATAGAATGGTTCTCATGGCTCTAGCGTGATGGAGTCCACGTCCCGCCCTTCATGTACGATGGGAGGGCCTCGTCTCATTCGTTGGTCTCTGGTGAGAAGACTGTGGCCCCGGGTTTCGCCTTTTGGGAACTCTGCTCTCCATTCGTCGAGTTGTGCTTTACTGTTCTTTTGGCTAGGGCGTCGTAGGATGTGCGTATGTTTTCCCCAGCCAGGTGGAGGGCCTCACTGTTTCGTCATGTAATTTAGATTGTACGAACCATTTTGCGTCGCTGGGGCAGCCCAGAAATGGAGGTTGCCTTCCAGGCGGGCCGTGTAATGGAATCTCAGGAGTCTGGAAACCCTGGGAGAGTGGTCTTGGCCCGAGTGGAGCGTGCTTCTGGTGGCCGGGAGGTTATCGGTAAAAACCACAATGTTTCTGCATCCTGTAACTGCGGCTATGGCTATGGCTAGTCGGATAGCGAAGAGCTCGATGTCTGTGGATGTATCTCTGCCCGTTGAAACTTTGACCGAGGTGATCTGGTGTCCCTTCATCCAACGTACGGCGACTGCAACTGTTTGCCATCGGGAGGACGCTGGGACGCTTGCGTCCGTGGCACACAGGACCCTGTGACGTGTCGTAGACTATGTTCTGGCACAGGGTCCTGATATGACTGGCTAGGCATTGTTCTGTACAGGTCTTCTTGACACTAATTTAGTGAGTCCAAGTTTTTAGTTACCGCATTGGCAGGATGATCACGGCTGAATGAGCCTAGAAACCTCTCAGGATTTTCTCGTCTATTTTTCACTGTGATCGACAGTAGCAGGTGAAGACGACATCATGGTTCCCGCAAATGCGATTACTAGCCCATATCTCACGCTGCCAAAAAATTGTGTCTAATGGTTCCATGGATGTCAAAAACTACACCACTGTCAATCTAGTCGTGGCGTGATGGTGTTATCCGACTTCAGAATAGATCTTTCAGGTATTCAGAACGTGTATTTAAGCCTCGTCTCTTGGATGAAAATTCCTCAAGCTCT
>Ga0153955_100116_pt1 | contig 55507 bp, 54 predicted proteins | sample TSFL039MetaG_FD_104744 | JGI IMG/M metagenome (GOLD analysis project Ga0153955, IMG submission 104744) | Attine ant fungus gardens microbial communities from Florida, USA - TSFL039 MetaG | ecosystem: Host-associated > Fungi > Mycelium > Unclassified | place: USA: Florida, Wekiwa Springs...
ACTTACAAAAATGGCACACTTTGTACTGACTACAGAGAGAACGAGCACAGAAGGATTAGCACAACTGTTCAGAGATAATATTTGGAAGTTACATGGACTACCAGATAGCATTATTTCAGATAGAGGGCCACAATTCGCAGCAGGTATCATGAAAGAATTGAACCACATGCTAGGGATCGAAACAAAACTGTCAACGGCATTCCACCCACAAACAGATGGTCAAACAGAAAGGATGAACCAGGAGTTGGAACAATACCTCCGAATGTTCATAGACCATCGACAAGAACAATGGCCAGAGTGGCTAGGAACAGCAGAATTTGCCTATAACAACAAGGCGCATGCAGGGACCAAGGTGTCGCCCTTTAAGGCAAATAGTGGACAGGAACCTAGAATGGGGTTCGAAATGAGGAAGAAGGGGAAACATGAAGGAGCAGAGAAGTTTGCAGAAAGGATGAAGAACATACAGGAGAAGGCAAAGGCAGCACTACAAAAGGCGCAGGAAGAAATGAAGTGGTATGCTGATAGAGAGAGAGGAGAAGTGGAGGAGTATAGAGTGGGCGACTTGGTGCTACTTAGCACTAAGGATCTAAAGTACCAAATGGTCGGAAGGCGCACGGATAAATTCACAGAACACTTTGTAGGACCGTACAAAGTAAAGGCAATCATTTCTAGTAATGCAATTGAATTAGATCTGCCTAGTACAGTTAGAATACATCCAGTAGTTAATGTCAGTCGAGTACGACGGTACAAATCGCAAGTGGAGGGCCAGAGAAAAGAAACGCCATAACCGGTGGTAATTGAAGGGGAAGAAGAGTGGGAAGTGGATAAAATTATGAACAAGAGAAAGGTACGAGGAAAGGAGAAATACTTAGTATGATGGAAGGGATGTATGGTGGAAGAAGATACATGGGAAAGCAGAGAAAACTTGAAAAACGCCATGAAATTGGTAGAAGAATTTGAAAGGAATTATAGTAGAGAGGAAGAGGAAGAAGTAAGACGGCAAGAAGCTAGAGAAGACAAGAAAGCGTTTAACAGAGAATTGCCGGGAAGGTACATGGCCAAATTACTCTATGGATGGGGTGACAAGAAATACGACCAAGAGTATTGGACGCATATGGAGGAAAACTGGAGACGGTGGAAGAAAAATCCATTCTCTAGGTATAGTAGGAATCCATTCTTGAAAAAGATGGAAGAAAAGAAAGAGTATGAGGGAGGAAAAATAAAAGAGTGGAATGAAGAAGAAGATGAGGAAGATCGACGAAGAATAGAGGAGGACAGGAAGTATTTGGAAGGATTAAAAGACGAAAATCAGGATATGGGTGACCTAAGGAACCCATACAATGAACTATAAAGAAGTCCTCGGGACGAGGACCCTTGAGAGGGGGGTGGTATCATGAATCGCCTTCCGTCTCTAAGCCAATATTTATTTTCTTTTTCTTTTTCTTTTCTTTTAATCATGTAATATAGTCGGATCAGTAAATAAGGACAAATAATCAGACATGTATAAGTAGTGTACACAATTTAGCGAGGACTCTAATGAGTTCTCTTTGTCAAACTCTGATAAAGAGTGGGATTAAGGTTAAGGTTACCCAACCGCAACTGAGATCCTTACACTACTCAGACGTCACAGTAAAGCGTAGACGGCTGTATTTACCTATCAGACAATGGCTACTAGAGTATAATATGAGTTAACTGCTAAGGACTATGTTGAGAAGATCATACCTCAGACATTGCAGTAAAGCGTAGATGGCTGAGGTGTGATGAAAAAACAATCACTATATATATAGACATCCTCTCCATGCTTTGGGTAATTGTTCAGGTGCTTTTGGAGTATCTGGAATGATGATAATGGATAGAGTGGAGCTGTAAGAATGTATGGTTGCATCAGTCCATATCAACAACCTATGCCAATCTTGCAACGATTCTGATTCCTGTTGTACGTATTATTTTTGAAGGATTTCTCTCACCTCGCTGATTCTCCATCCAGTCCGCGATTTCATCCGTTGTCGCTCCAATCTCATCCTTCAGAAATGGTTTTATTGCCGTTTTATGGATATGGGTACACCTTCTGTATTGCAATGTTTCCAATCAATGCAATTCTGTTGCCGAAGATCGTAAAAATCGAACGTGGCGACCCATCCCGAGGGGCCTCATATCACAAGCAAATGCTTGGATTCTTCGTTGGGCATTGATAATCCCATGCTTATGTTTCTCAACTACTTTCGGGCTGCCAACTGTTTCGGCTAGCACATTCATGACGATGATTACGATTCTTTATGATGACTACAAGTTTTCGGGACATTGGGCTGCAAAAAATATATGTACCCTTTTTGCCTATGCTTGTTTCGAACTAGGGGCAATAATAATAATGCGTATGTTTTCTTGTTTCCGCTGATTACCGTACCACAACTGAAATCCCTAGCAGGATCTTCTCATAATATTGATGCCATCGCCTTTCGGGCTTTGAGAAGTAGTAACCCGATCATCTTATCAACAATTCACGTTCAGGATTTTCCTGACGTAGAAGGTGACATCGAGCTAAACATAAAAACAATGCCTATTGTCGCTCCTGTCGTATCTCGTGCATTGGCTAGCATTATAATTATTTTCTGGTCTGTCTATTCATCTGGAGGATTGACAATTGGTATCGCTTTCTGTGGGCCTAATTGTGGAGGTTGTATTTTCTTCGTACTGCGTCTGAGGACAAAAGATCGCGTGTCGTATATAATGTGAGTAGCTCGACGATCTGAGGGGCTGATGTTCTTTGTAGAGATGGCTAGTGATGCTTCATCTCCTTCCTGCAAATGCTCGTTGGGGAACTTCCAACTTATAACCAAACTAATGGAATACTCTTGCTGTTCCGATTGAGGGTTTTTGACGGTGCTTCAAAGTTACCTGATGATGTACCTGGTCACGAAGTAAGAACAATCAGCTACGTTTGTTTCAAGCAATGTAACCATACTAGTATGCTGCTATCTTCTGGTTCAGCCTGATCGTTCTTTCGCCGGTGGAGACCCTATGGTAATCTGATGTTTCTCTCTCGACTATCGTAAGGTCATAGCCGAAATCCTGGTAGCAATTCCTCATTATTTAGATTTGACAATCTCCAAGCATTTGTAAAACATCAAACAGCTGATCAACTACCGTGCCCGGAGCAGGGTCTCATATGGGATTCTCTGGGTGCTAAACGAGCAACTGGGTCTCCTACCATTTGGAGATTAATAATCGACCTTGGTATTGGTGGATTTGGGTTCTGGGTTTCATGGGTGACTTCCCGTAATCTGAGGATGTAGTGCACGTGTGAAATTCCAGTCTAATGAATTTGATTCCCATACCGAGTTAGGTGTGATGTCACACCGCGTTGCATTCAACGCGAAGCGACACAATAATATTTTTTTGAAGTATCCCTCTGACTTTGATAAGATTGCCATTGTGTTTGGCTCCCATTCCCTCGAAAAGAATCCTCATCACACAACCTTTGATGGCTCAGAGAGGAGAAATAAGAAGAAAACTAGCGTGTTTAATCCAACCTCATTCTACATTGGAGGCAGCATCTGTATATAGTCGGACTGCGAACGAGCACCGTGTAATAAACTGATGATTTAAAAAAACATCTGTAATGGAAAGGATATCTATATATGGTATGGCACTCTGATAAAGAAAATAGGTATCTAAGGACCCTGAAAATTTGTGCTCGGCATCTCGACATGGAGCAGCCTGGAAAAAGATTTCTCAGACTGCTTACGAGAAGTTACACCTCTTCCCAGCCATCAGTTCACAGTTGTAGATGGTGATCCGCCCGGCGTATTTCACAATCAACGTCTTTATATTGCCAACAACCTATGGCAGTCAAAAATAGGGTACATAATGGTATGCAATTGTCCAGGTTTGTCCATATATAAGTGTCATATTTACTAGAGGATTAATTCAATCATACGATAACAACCGAGACATTCTTCGTTTCCAGCCACGGCTCCAGACCGGCCTTTATACACAAAATAGGGTTAGCTTTATATCAATCTGCAACTAGACAAGATGTACCCCAACAAGAGTGAAGTGTGCGACACCAATGTTTGCTCTCCCTTTGGGTATAGCAGTGGGAATAGTGACCGAGAAGTTCTGATATGGTTGCAAAAAAGGCTTGTCAGAATCATAGTGGGGGTTATATGAGCCAGAGTAGAGCAGACGCCCCAAGATCTCGTCTGGAGGGAGGCAAGAGCTTGGGGAACAAGGATTAATGCCAATAGCAACTGAAACTTCTTTCGAAGATGATAGGAAATCCTGCAGCACGCTTATGAGCTGATTTGAGTCTCAAGCTTCGTATGTATACATACAGGAGTTGCGATTTGAACCACAGTGTCTTGACCAGGAGCCAGTGTGTCCCCAGTGGACGGGGAATAAATGCTGATGCCCTGAGCGTAAGCAGCAGTCAGACAAGCAAGGACATGTACAAGGAACTTCATGGTGAAAAAAGTAGGATAATTGCCAAATACACAATGCAAGGGCTTTTATAGTATAGGAGTGAAGTGATAGAAATAATTAGGTGTAAACTTAAGTACATGAATGTAACCGGAAAATACTGTCCGTCGGTGGCTGTGGATGGACTACAAATGTGACTTGAGAGGAGCGGCAAAACAATTATATGGAACCAGTGCAGTCAACGGTCATGGTTGACCTTTGAGAATCTGAGATAAACGTCATGGCATTCACGTTCTGCTGGTTCATACGCCGAATAATCAGCACTGCTCATACCAAATCAAGACTCAAAGACTTCTTTGTGTCTTCGATTGTTCACACTGGTCCAGTCTGATGGAACTTCTGGGTTCTAGTCTCCGGGTCTGTGGAGCGTTGTGATTGCTTCTCTGGCTCAATCATCCTAATTCGCATTTCTTTCTCCATCGCCTCCATAAAAACAATGAAATTCTCAGAGGAAACTCTGGAAAACCAGACAAATTTTTCTCTCAAATTAGAAGGTGTTTATGGATTTGAAGGATTAGATCCTGCTTACCAGGCCAAGGCTTCCATTCTGAATGAAGCAATTCAAGAAATCGGAATGGGCAGGTATCAGTGGTATGCCTCCAAGTCGCTCTCTCCTAGATCATATCTAATATATAACAAGGGGACTTTTCGTGGTTACAGGCTTTGGCTGGCTTGCGTGAGTCGGCCATTACTCCAATAAGCGCAACTAACTCTTTACTTAGGGACAATTTATGGCCAGTTCGTTTCTAACCTTTCAAACTTATGGCACTAAACTGATATTTTCTAGGTTGTCACTGGCCTTATTTTGCCTCCTTTACTGCAGGAATATAACTTCGAGGCTCCATTTCTGAAGCTCGGCCAGAATATTGGACTTCTTATTGGCGCCGCTTTCTGGGGTATAGGATCTGACTTGTGGGGGAGAAGGTATGCCCGTCATTTTTTTTTTTTATCTGGGTCTAACTGCTTGATTAGAATTTCGTTCAACATAACTTTTCTCATAATCGGTCTCTTCTCCACAGTTGCCGGAGCCTCTGATTCGCCCATGACCCTAATCTTCTTGGCATCAGTGTGGTCGATTGGCGTAGGAGGGAATGTTCCCGTAGACTCGGCAGTATTTCTCGGTGAGCTGTCTCAATTATAGTCTCAAATCCTTTAATAACTTTTTTTCGTGAAGAGTTCCTTCCAGCATCACATCAATATCTTCTTACTGTGCTCTCAATTTGGTGGGCTTTCGGCCAACTCCTCGGAAGCCTTGTGCGTGGCCTCTTCTCTTGAAGTTGGGAAATGCTTAGTCTCAGGTATTTCACAGGTTGCATGGCCTCTTATTGGTAAATACTCTTGCGACATTACGACATCTAGTTGCGCCGGAGCTTCTAACAGAGGATGGAGATACTTTCTTTTCACGATGGGTGCGCTAATGCTTGTTCTCTGGGCAGTCCGGTTCTTTGCTTTCCGTCTGTATGAAAGTCCGAAATATCTTATGGGTAAAGGAAAAGATGAACATGCCGTCAAGGTCATACACAGAATAGCGCGATATAATGGGAAAATAAGTTCGCTGTCACTAGAAGACCTTCAATCAGTAGATAAAGAATTTGATGGAAAGGCAGGTAGTAATGGAAAGAGAAAAGTATTTGATTCAACCAGCCAAACTCTCAGACGGCATCTGTCTATTTTTGATGGAAATCATGTCAAGCCATTGTTTGCCACACGTAAGCTTGCAATTTCAACCATGCTTCTCATTGTTCTATGGGGTGAGTTTCATGAGTCTAGATTTTGAAACCATGACCTCACGCTTTCCTTCAATGAGCATTGATCGGGCTCGCTTTCCCGCTGTGAGGAAAGATCTCGTTTGTTATGTCTTCCCACTGAAAATAGAGACAAGATACAATTCTTTCGTCACGTACTAGTGAGTAAAGATACAAGTCCCCTCAATTCGCGATCAAAGAAGAGCTTAAGTTAATCATAGTCTTGCGACTCGAGGTGCTGATTTTGGTGACGGTTCTATCTATATCACCTACCGCAACGTTCGTTTCTCATCCAATCTATCATGAATAAACTAAGGCTTTTCTCAGCAAGTTATTTTGAGTGTAATTGGTGTCCCAGGGGCCCTTATCGCCGGGTACCTCGTCGAAGTTCCTGTCCTCGGTCGACGTGGGACTTTAGCTATTTCTACATGTACGTCACAACCAATGAGCCTTTGCATCTAAATAACTCAAAGTTTATGGCAGCATTGACAGGAGTCTTTATTCTCACATCAAGTACAGCAAGAACATCCAATGCACTACTGGGTTGGAATTGTGCTTACAGTTTCACGAGTAACATTATGTACGGCGTTTTATATGCAGTAACTCCGGAGCTTTTCCCAACCAAAGATCGAGGAACCGGAAATGCTATGACTGCGACTGCGAATCGTGTCTTTGGTATCATGGTGAGTTAAACTAATTATTATATGATTGGAGGTTGAAGATTTGACAACTCCTCAGGCTCCTATAATCGCACTGCACACGAAATTGACTACCACCGTACCTATCTTCATTTCAGGGGCCATTTTCATTGCTTCTGCGTTTGTTGCTTTATTTCTCCCCTTCGAGCCACGCGGAAAAGCATCCCTTTAAGTTGATCATCTGTACTTCTCACCTCTCTTTGCGAACGTTCTCTGATTGGTCAAAATAAAATGTGACTAACGGACAACTTATTACTGAATTACAAAATCAACATCCCTGACCAGGGAGTAATCCTTTAACTCTTGCAGTAGCCATCACTGTTAGTGATGAAATCAATACTGCCATCAGGTTGACTCTGACCACCCCTATTATCGGCATCCTGAGCTGTGTGGCATTTCGAGAAAAGAGCACAGGTGAGAAGAGGGCTGCCATCCTATTTGAGAACGAGCATCAGCAAATAGGGATCACGGACAGGATTCACAAAATGACAGACCTTGCCATTCACATCGTGATAAGCTGTCGAAATGTTAGGGATAGTATCCTTCGATAACGCATGCAGGAGACTTACTGTTCACGAAGTTGCAGCCACTCACGGAGTTACACATGGCCTTGCAGTCGGCAACTGTCTCGACGAGACCGAAAGTCATATAGTCGTCTGCCTGAACAGCTGCCGTTATGTTATAAAAAGTCTGAGTGTACCCATCTGATGGAGGAGGTTTAGACGGTGGAGTAGTCGGAGGAGGAGAGTATGTAGGGGGACAGTGAATAATGAAGGGAATCAGGTCTAAAATTTTGCAGATGAGCTGGACACAATGTCAGACGTATTTTAAAATCACAGTCATGATACATACGCCTCCCAGACATGGCAGATCAGGATGGTCTCCAGGGTGAGGGCCGTAATACCAGCCAGGTTTGCATCCGGGTTCCCATGGTGGAATTGGGGCACCATAGTGATTGGTGTCAGAGAGGTCGGCACCACCAAGTAGGTCACCAAGGTCCAACGGTATATTGATGTTCGTCGACCGAACTACGCTGGTAGTGGGCACTCCTCCAACGGAAGTGACTGCAGCAGCGACAACGGCACAAAGAGCAGTGAAGCGCATTGCAATAGAGGAAGGACGCAGAGAACTGGGGACCTGATTAAACATTTCTCGAAGAGTATCTGTGTTTTATAGCAAGTTCACAGGGTGGATCGTGTGTGGATCTTTACGAGATGAGCATTTACGTTTCAGGGAGGGGCTCATTCAAAAGCACAACTTCCATCGCAAGCATTTGTGCCTTTGCCGAGGAACGGAAGGAATTTGTAAATGATAGGAACGATATGCAGATGTGATCCTCGACTCCGACTGGCTCATCTATGGGGTTCTTGCTCAGTTCAATGGGTCTCATGACAAAGTGTGTCTTCATGAGTCGCTTTGATGCATACGACAGGAACTGATCATAAGTCAAAAAGATCAATAGAATGAGCGGGAATTAGTGAGGCTTGATCAATTTGATACTTGCATTGTCTCCTTCAGGGCCGAGATCAAAAGTATAAAGACGAGGTCTACGGATTCGCGCATGATCTTTATCAATCGGTCGTGTGAAAATATCTGTTCAACGGTTCAAAATCTCCGACAGGAGATGGATATCAGCACACCTGTCATGATTATCACCGTAAATGTATTGTCCACATATGTCTGTCACTTCTTCGGACAGTTCCGGTGAAATCATAAAAATGTCAGCTGGCTGAACTGTTGGATGTCAGTGTTGGAAAGGCAAACTAACGACATGCCTGTTCAGTGTCTGGATATTTTTGTTTTATTTGTCTCAGTGTCACAAAACAGTACCTGGACTTTAATCTAGATGCTTTACAGATGCCATGTAATAAATTGATGACCTAAAAAAGAATGCTTTACAGATGTTGTTCTTCCAGCAAAGTATGTGATATAACATTGATGATCCTCAATGTAATGATCGTTCCCTATACATGATTTGTTACTATTATTATCCTACTATGACTTTAACTTTGCTTTTCTGAACCCTACAAGCCTCAACTGGATAAATCCTCAAATACGACAACAATAAATCTGACAACTCGATCCCACTCTGTAATGATAGCTCCACCATAAGAGCCAGCAAAATGGAACTCCATACTTGGCCATCCATATTACACCCATGCAATCATGGACGAACTAGGGATTCTGAGGTAATATTGAAAATATGAAAAAGCATAACTTCAGAAAGATAGACAAGGTGCTAGCAAATCTATGATATCAGTAATGTTGATACAAAAGCACCACCGGAGATGAACCGAAAACAAGGTTATATTGCTGATAGGAAAGTAGTTGAAGCGGCGTCGATGAACGGATATTTATAAAAGAAAAATGTCAATCCTGCAACTCAGCAAAAGAGATACCGTTGGCCTGAAGAACGTCTTGAAGAGCTAGAGCTCGTTGTCTCCACCTCTCTCGATCCTCAGTGAGTTCACTAATTTGCATCTCGAGCGCACGTTGATGCACAAGTTTGCGTCTGCGACTCTTCCTTGCTGCCAAAGTGTTCTGACGACGTTTCCACTCAATTTGCTCAGTCTCAGTGGCATTGGGCTTGAGCGGTTCATTAAGTTCATCCTCCTCCCCGTCAGCCAACTGCTGTCGAGCTCGCTTGCGGGCGAACACAGCAGGCATTTCCTTCCTTGACGTCGCCGAGGGTGTAGCGTATTTCCTAGGTTGAGTGGGCGCCTCGAGGGGAACAAGAGATTCAGCAGTGATATTTTTCCGCGTACCAGTTGCTGATGAACGGTAGCGAGAGGAATCGGGCTCTGGAGTATTTTTGATGGCAGGAGGTTTCCCGACAGACGGAAATAATTTGTCTGTCGGTAAGGAAGGTGAAATAAGGCGGGATGGGTCAAGAGCGGGTGTTTCGGGTGAGGCAGGAAAGGTTATAAGGTTTGAGGTATCTAGCGATGAATCTCGAGTTCTGGATGACTCGAAGCCATCACCGAGCGAATGGAATAGCGGTGACTCGGGATATAAGTCATTGGATGTAGGAGCATCCAAATCGGAAATGAGGGGAGTGCTAAGGAAGTCGCTCCAAGGTGTCTCACCAGGTGAGTCACCGAACTGGTCCAACGACGGAGTCCACGGCGAAGTCAGATATTCATTAAGCTCGAACGGTGATAGATCAGAACCCGCAGGAGCACTTTGAGCTAATAGAGATGGGTAAGATTCATTGGAAGGCAGAGACGACAGAAGGTTACCTATGCTGCGGAACAAGCCCGGGAAGTCGTCAGCCACAGGCTGTGAAAGATTTGCGGGAGACACGGTTATGTTTGACATCGCAACAGACGATGGAACAGACATGGGCTCAGTCTTTTGAGAAAGCATGTGGAGATAGCTGGCCTTGAGAGCGTTGAATTCGGAAACAGCTGCGGAGTGAGAAAAAGACTGCGTCACTGAATTTGAACGGGTTGATTGGATGATAGGTAGTGGTGGAAGAGTTGTGGGAATGCCATAGTGGGCTGCTAGATCCGATGTGGATGCGAAAAATTGGGAAGGCGTCCGAGGACGGGTAGGCGGAAGGTTTTTTAGGTCATAACTGGGGGACGACGGTACAGATGACTGCGCATCAGAGCGAGCAATCGGGGTAGACGGGGCCAAAGACGAATTTACAAGTGAGCCTGCATTGTCGCTGAATGGATGATAACAAAGGTTGGTTTGAGATAGAATCGCGGCGTTCGGAGGAAGATATGGAGGGATAGCAGAAGAGGACACCGTGAGTGGTAGCCCTGTATTTCTGGAATGCGGGGATGATGTCAGCACTAAGTCGTTGTGGATAGGTTGATTAGAGTCCATTGCCGAGGATATAGGCACAGAATGAGGGGTCCATTGCAAAGCGCTTTTGAGACCCTCTGTAAAAAGTAAATCGGTCGTAGCATGACAGCTCGACGAGGGAGCGAACATCGCATCTGGGCTGGACATAGATGAAGTCGTTACTGACTCAATAAGGTTGTGACTACTGCACAAGCGTAACACAATGGACGTAGGCCACAAATGTAGCAAAAGAAGTGCAAATGACTCACAGATGCCTGGGTAGAGACTCAACAATCAGCACAATTGATCGTCGAGTAGACTAGGAAGAGGGAGGAACGATAAAGATGATCTGACTCGATCCAGGTTTATAAACCCGCGCGGCACTATTTGAAACTCCGATCATCGGACTCGCGCCTTTGACAGCGCCGCCCATCAGGCCCCTATATTGCTGTAAAACCAGTGCGTTCTACATTGGAGACATGGCGTATACTATTTCCCTATGTTATCTGGCGCTGTCTGCGTCCTTTGCATGTCGACGCACAGGCCACTGGAGGCATCCTTTCCCAAGCCGAGTCATACGTGTGTCCGAATATGGCAGGATGATCGGACATAAATGCTGACAAAGCTGCGCTTCCATCGCTTGTTTCCTGATTGGGTTATTGGCGCATGCCCTTGCGCCTTCTTTCCCGCATGCCGGGACATACGCGGTGATGCCGCCTTCCGCCATTACCATTTCTGGAGTCGCATCAGACGAGTCAGGGCCAAGGGTTCCAAGCATCCTTCTAAACATAGCCCGCGCCCGGACCATTTATCCCGCGTTTTTCCCCAGTATGGAATCATTATTTTCGCACAGCAATGCGTAGTCGCGCGGCACAGTCAAGAAGACTTCGCGTCCGTGGTTCATGACCGTAGTTCACGGATTTGTATCCCACCACGACTAAATCTGATCTTCTGGCACAGGTTGTGCCCTTCGTTCCTTAGTCTTACGTACCCATTGACGATCCCGCGGAAATGAGTCAGATTTATCAGCACCCAGGTACGGCTGACACATTGTATCAGTAATGCACCTAGTCAGTCATTCTTGTTCCTCGTCCTGAGATAATGAACGTGCCATCGCAAGATTCGGTCTTGATTGACTTCATGAGGTAACGGCCCATATCTCAGGCGGTGGAAACCATCGAGACGCCGTCGTTGGTTGGGATCATTCAGCTGACACCATATCTTTCCACACAAAACCATATTCAAGGTGCACGGATCCAGGGAAGAAGAAAGAAGCAGTAAGAAGCATTGAACACGATGCAGCGCTGCGTCTTATATGCACACCATTGACACCGACGGACTCGCTCAATTACACCTATCTATTGTTGAGTCAAGACTCCGAAAACTGATCGCATCAGTACCAAAACGTCAGGACCTCCTTGTCACTCAAATAGTCATAGAATGAGATTATTAAATGGGACTATCGCACTCCCACCAACATGGTGAATTCCATACTAGCAGAATTTTTCCTCTTTCATTGATACCGGTTAACCGTACATTCTTATTGCATAGGTGGACTTCGCATTCTTTCTTCCCTCAGTCGCTTGCCACGTTGGTAACGATTGAGATACTCCTTATTTGATAACAATTAATGCGTCTTGGACTGGACCTGCTCATGCAACTGTCAGTGGTTTTTATCCTTGTCACTATATGGCCTAGTAAATATCCTACGTGCACTCTCTTCGCACCTGGCATCGCGGCTGAATCCAAACAATTCCCGGTGGAAAGATACTCATTTTTTTGCCTCAAGTTCAAAGTTGGTTATCCCCACCTGCTGTTGAGTATTTATCAATTTCAAGGTAGACGCGACACTAGAGGGAAAACGGAACGTGGGAATCAATCTCTACTAAGAGAAACGAAATATTTAAAAACATTGATCCGATATTATTTTCTTACAACCTGTGTCTAGCCACAGTGGTAACAATGTGAACAACGGCAACATAGTAACAGTGTTGATATGGCGAAAACAAGACTATTCAAGAGATTTATTTTTCGTCATCTGTGAATTTTCAAGGCTTGGACGGAGTTTTATATGCTCCGGCTGAAATTCATCTGTAAATTCATCAGTGTCTCCAGGGCATTCCTGGATATCAATACAAGGATTCTACTATCCAATATTTTGTGGTGGGTCGACTATGGGCTGTGGGCTATGGATACACGGTTTCAGCAAGATGATGATCACACAACATGGAGTATCTTTGACATTTGGAACAAATGGTCGAGACAAGTAGAAAAAGACATCTTGTTTGAGCGTCCTGAATGGTTGTGGGTTTTGGACAATAGATGACGGAAACACAGATAAGTGAATTAATAGGGTCCTGATAGATCCTTCTATATTCTGGGTTGTAGAAAGTGGTTCCCTGCAACTGTCATCAGTGTGTCAGGAATCCCTTCCACCAGAAAAATCTAATCACCCTCTTCATGACTCCCTTATAACTATCATTGAATTTGAATAACGACATCGGGAAGTTGAAATAACAGATTTGGTGCCTCATAAGTTTTATAGCACAAGTCGGAGTGATGTCCAGGGTGGTGAGCAGATAAATGAATCGCAAAGCATGGTCTAGGCAGAGCGGAATCATCCTTGGAATAAAAAATACACAAAGAGCATTTAATGTGTCAACTTCTCTATGAGGTCATATTTGCTCCGCCCTCGCATATTGCACTCATAACTTCGAGCTGGTTTAAATTTCTAGGAGAAAAACTTCAAAACAGGCATAGTTCTTACCAATGCTCTTGTCGATTAGAACAAGTACTCTCTGGATGAATTTGGCATGTGTTCTGTTGCCGCCTGATATCGGAAGTAGATGTTAACTGAATTGATGTATCCTGACTTTGACACAGCTAATTATATCACATCAGAGATGGAAACCCTGTTGACTGATTTGTTGATGTTGATACTAAATATTTTTTAATTCATCAATTTATTACACGGGGCTCGTTGGCAGACCGTGGCGATGCTAAACAGACTGATATCCATAATTTGTCTCGGAAACCAAGAATGTATTTCCTCATATCAAGAACTTACTTACTTTCGAAACAGTGCGTACAAGTCCTAAGTCGGATGTTGGAGTTTGCTACTTTCCAAAGCCAGTATTAGAGTTTTCAATCAGAGAGCAAACTCAAGTCACACTTTCCCCATCGAGCTGTGAGGAGTGAGGGTGTGACACACGCGATACATATGGATTGCCGAAAATCGAGTTTGACTTGAGGCTACCCCGTGTAAGTCGAATAAAAATACGTATGATGCAGAGAGTTCTCTGGGAAGCTTCAACTATTATCGGGTAAGCCAAAGCATGGTGTATACTAGCAGGCTTTGAATGATGTGGACCCTATCTGCCATCCCATACAGGTGGAGTCTCTCTTTGAGTCAGGAAACTGATTCCCTTCAACCTATCAACAGGGATGATGGAGTACTTTATGTTCCGGAAAGACTGTCCTGAGAAATCAATCTGGAGTTGAGAAGAGCTCATAATTTTCGCATGGTGTTTCAGATAACTTTGATCAAACAGACCAGATTTAAGATATTGCAAGACAGGCTGAATGAATTCATTATCCTATAACTTTGATGTTCGAAATTGACATTGCCAACACAGCCGAAATTGCTAACACATACATATCATTCGACTTGAGCCACATGCTCTCTCACCAGTTTGAGTGCACTCAATTCCGGTGACTTTAACAACCGGATGTATACCTAGTGATCATCTTTACTAATTCCCCTTTTGTAAATGAACTCATGTATAGAGTGTTAGGGCGCCAGGATTTTATCATTGCCCAGAGCAACCGTACATGAGGAAACAATCATGCAAATTTGACAGCCCCCTCATGCTCTTGTCAGAATATTTCTGCCATCATTTTGGCAAAAACTAGAGTGGATCTCACTGGTTGTAATAAACTCACAATTGGCAACACTGGGATGCATATAATTGCCGAAACAATTTTAATACAACCATGGTAGCATAATGTATGGATTTAGGCTATCAGAATCATAATGAAGACAAGAACATCAGGAGCAAATGTCACAGTGATAACACTTTGCAGGATGACGACAATGATTTGCACCAGAAGCTGATCGGAGATGACTTCGAAAACATAGTAGATGTGTTTTTTTGAAAACCAGAATACACTAAGAGGTGTCGCTATATGGCTGCATATGGAATTGAGTACTCAACTGGTCAGCGCCTGATATTGACCCAACAATTCCAAGTAGATGCAAGATGATTGATAGTCGTTGACCGCTCCCACAGCCTGTTCGGTTGCTTCCAGCCTACATTTGACTAAGCACCACAGCCGTGTAATCACCATCTAGATTTTTTTGTCTGCGGACTACAAAAATGACTCTCTAGCTTGATGTTGTGCCTCCTAACGCATGATGCAACATTTACTTCTGGTCGTACTCCCATTCATCGTCACCACCCTCTGTGCGCACATATCACAATTTCCAATACAAAGTGGTACATCTCAGGATCCAGAGTATCTTCATCCGGTCATTCGTGATTTTCAATACTTGATCGAGAGCGATCCCGAAATATGGCTCGGATTCCATCAGATGTTCGACGAAATACCGAATACGCAGGAATATTTCATGGATCCGTCTGGCCTTCGCCCTCAGGTAGATATATGCCCTACAATATCAAAATTATTGATAAAGTGATAGCCAGGTTCGAAGCTACGGACAGATGTTGTCCCATTTCAATCGAATCCTGACCATGGCTCCTGGGTTCCCTCCAAACGGTACAAACTATGCAGCTGTTCCCATTGAAGTTATGCTTCAATGGCCCATGTGCACTGCCGCCGGTTTTCGAATGTTCACCAATAGCAAAGTAAATGCTCAACTCAAACGCATCTTGAACGTTTGGTCGCAATTTATTGCTTCACCAGCCTCACGACACGTTCTGACACGGGATCCAGGAGGATGGTTTAGCCCTGAAGCTATGAGGGAAATGCCTGATTTCGCGGAAACGTTCGAGTGTGATCCAAGCAAGGAGTTCTTTGGGTTTGAATCAATGGATACATATTTCACTAGAGCTTTGAGGCCCGGCGTGAGGCCTGTGGCAGGTCTTGATGATGACAGGATCATCACGGGTGCCTGCGAATCAGTTGCATACGCTCTTCGCTACAATGTCCAAGAGCGCAAGACATTCTGGATCAAAAACGAGCCCTATTCGCTTCAACACTTCCTTTATAATGATCCCCTTGCACGCCAATTCTCCGGAGGAACTGTCCTCCAGAGTTTCTTATCCCCTCTTCGTTATCATCGTTGGCACAGTCCTGTATCTGGAAAGATTGTCAAGGTTGTGCCTGTGCAAGGATCATACTACGCCATATCTCCAGCTCTCAGTTTTACAGCCACTGGCAACAAACCAGATGTGGAGAAAAACGGATACTCTCAGGCGTTCTTGACAAATGTCGCTACGAGGATGTTAATTTTCATTGAAGCAGATAACAAGGATATTGGGTTAATGGTATTTGCGGCGATCGGAATGATGGATGTGTCATCCTGCGAGGCAACGGTAAAGGAAGGCCAGAGGATCAAAAAGGGAGATGAACTTGGAATGTTCCACTTTGGCGGGTCCAGTTATGCTATGGTCTTCAGACAGGAGACAAAGATTGATTTTTCGGATCAGGTGATGAAAGGCCTGAAGGATGGAAAATCACTCGTCGAGGTTAGAAGTCATGTTGGGACTGTGCGCTCTTGAGATAGAGATACTGCTAAATAATTGTTTGCCTAATTAGATCCTCCAAAGTGTATTAGATGTATTAGATTAACGTACGGCTGAGAAAAATGTCTTAGATTTTTTTTGTAAGTAAAAAAAACTTTTTCTAGAAAATTATATAGTTTGACGACCGGCACACCTTAAAAATGAAAAGGTTCAAGGAAATATCAGCTGAAAAATAAAACCAAGCTTCGATTGTCGCACCATCATGGGACCCCAGGCTTTGCCGAAGTCATCCAGTTGACTGCCATTGGATGAATGCTTTTATGCGAGTCTAAACGCAGCTACTCAAGGGTGTAAAAAGAAGTGAGAACACAGATGCCAGAAAGCCCTGGAACATGTTAGACGTCAAGACCTTTGATAAAATTTATCTTGTTTTTTAAAAAGAACCAGGAATAATAACATCGGGGATCAGGCCACTTTTTGCTGCCATATCATCTCAAAATTTTGTTCACTAAATTGTAGGATGCCTTGACGCGTCGCAAATATCTGGGAGCCCTCGTTCATCCAAAACTCACCTAGCAAAACAGATTGAAAGATTACTAGGAAACTGGCTCATTGATCATGTTGTATGAATGTTAGTCGACGATAACATGATTCGGATGGGAGAGGCCTCTCTGGTATTCATGTCGATGGTTTAGAATCGGGATATAACTACATGCAACAATGGTCATCAAAATTCAAATTCTTGGCCATTAGCAAGGGATGTTCATACCTTCCCGGGGTTGAACAAACCTAGTGGATCAATTGCTCGTTTTACGGTCCTCATAAGCTCAACAGTCCCTTCCCCAAGTTCCTCCACCAGATATTCTTTCTTTCCGATACCTACACCATGCTCTCCGGTGCACGTCCCATCCAATGCAATGGCACGTTTTACCATCCTGTGCACTGCTTGTCTAGCTTTTTCTTTCTCCTCTCCATCTCTAAACAAAATCAGAGCGTGGAAATTCCCATCACCTACGTGTCCGACAATTGTAGATACAAGTCCAGCATCGTATAAGTCTTGTTTCGTCTCTAGGACCAACTGGGGAAGTTTAGAGACAGGGACACAGACGTCCGTTGGCCAGCCTTTTGATCCCGGGAGGATGGCGAGACCGGCATAATGCGCATTCTTTCGATCGCTCCACATGTCGTCAGCTTCTTCTTTGCTACGCGCGAGAGTAAAGTTGCGCCCATCGTATTTTTCTACAATTTTCTTTACAATAGCTGCAGTTTCTTGGAGCGAAGATTGAGTGGGTCCTTGGAACTTGAAAAAAAGAGTATCCTTGACGGCATATTTACGCTTCTTGGTGGTCATGCTGTGATCATTAAGAGCAGCCATGAATTTGTCGTCGAGGAGCTCGGCGCATTCTTGGAAAAAGATAGGTAATACAGGGTGACAAGAGAAGAAATAACATACGGATTCCAACGCCTCGACTCAGAACCTCAACAACGGCCTCTGTCGCACTCTTAACGTTTGGAAAATTGACAGACGCCACAGTCGTCGGCAAGATAGGTGCCAGACGGATCGTAACTGAACAAAGGTATAGAGCTCGGGAAGGCAATGATCACTTTAATGTTCCTGACCTTCGGTCACTATCCCCAAAGTTCCTTCGGCACCTATGAATAATTTTGTTGTGTCAAAACCAGCTGACGACTTGCGCGAACGTCGGCGAGTCTTGATCACTTCTCCAGAGGGAAGTACAACGGTCTAGATGTTAAACTCAATTTGACATGGTGACAGTTGAATTTGAAGACTTGCAGCATTGAGAAACCATTCAGCTTTCGCAGTACCATAGCGCACAGCATTAGCTACAGGAAGTCAGTGCGCTACCGCTGATCACAATGAATTGGACATACTACCAGAGCAGCCTGTACTTAACATTCCACCAATTGTGGCCTCCGGCGCAGGATCAAGCTTCAGGCATATTTGATAGCAGAACAAGTCAGATTGACTCAGAGAGATAAAGAAACCAACACACGCACAGGGAAAAACAAGGGAATCCCTGACATTAGTTGAACTTAATAAAATGACAGAGTATGTGCCTCGACGAAACACAAACCTTGGTCTTGCAGAGCTTCGTTGATGTCAACCCACCTTATGCCAGGCTGACACACCAAATCGGAGTCTGCCTCTGTATGCGACGTCATATTGAACTATTGAAGGAGATTGAAGAACTGGGTACCATGAATCTCCAGAATCTTGTTCATGTTTGACATATCAATACATATGCCTCCAACTGGATACTGTTAGTTCAAATGTTGTCAGGTTTGGTGCAATGGAGAGCTGGTTACATCAACTTACGCCGCGAGTCTGACCTTCTAGACTTGTTGCGCCTGAATAAGGAATGATTGGCATCCTATACCTGATGGCAATTTTGACAATTTTCGTCACATCCTCAGTCGATCGAGGAAAGACAACAACAGTATGAGCCACCCCTGACAATCGATAAACATGGACAACGCCGAATTCCACGACGAAGGAAAAGGTATGGCTCACCTTCATGATGAATCAGTGATGAGTAACCATGATCATGTAATACGTCTGGGTTTGTTGTAACGAGTTCTCCTGGTGAATCTTCCTCAGGCCCAAATAGTTCTTGTAACTCTTGAATCGCCTTTTTGAAGTCTTCTGGAGATCCATAACCGGTAGTATTTTCCCGAGAATTCAAATCGAAAAAGTCTGAATGCGCCAAACCAAACCCAACGAGACCTGAAATAAGAACAAGTGCAAATACACCCACACTCCGTGAGCAGGCTGCCCTTGACTGGTTTTTGACATCTCTTTGTCTTTGTATCTGCTGTACAGGAATGTTGGAGCTGGAGGAACCAATCGTGTGCAAAGTAGTGTTAGTGATAGTATGCCATGGAGGCGAGATTAGAACGGGATGCATCCAAGGTATGGATTTAGATATCTTTGTGACCCGTGATCTTGCCAAATGTCTGAACATTGTTTTTTTCGAAAAATGACAGAGAGGACAGGGTGCATTCAACACAAAGGATATGATTTGCACGGGACTTCTGAAGATCGACGACCTTATAAGTTATGATCTCGCTTTCCTCGTGGCAATACCATTACCTGGTGTAAAAGAGACAAGAACCCGACACCAGGAATGGCATGTGTTCGGTGACTTCCATTGGGCGACAATTTTCAATTATGAGGGTCCTCAGAAGTATGATCATAAGACTGGTCTATCATTCATTATTGAGTCTTGTGACAGTTGCACGACATGTGTTCAGCATGGATCCCTTATGCGTGAATTTAGGAGCAAGATTGTGGGAAACAGTCATTCTGTGCTGCTTTCGGCTTATGCAAGCTTAATCCTCAATTCACCTGATCAAATTCAACTCAAATGCTCATCTCAAATTCTAGGTATTTGTGACAGTCACTAGCTTTTCATTATCTATGTTGAGCAAGTTATTTACACACGGAAAAAAACAAATCTTATAACCCCTTTCCCATCTCCATTCAGATGGCGACTCTGGATTACATTGAAATTCCATCCTGTGCAATTCGTCTCAGGGACTCGGGAGGCATAGCGCCTGCCCATAAAATCATCACAACCCTCCCCCGGCCAGATTCGCTAGAAATTAACCGTTATAGTACACATCAAACCTCCGCGTCTTCGGCGTTCACAACACCAATGAATTTTATTCCACAAATCATCATGGGGTCAATACCGACCGTACCTGTGTCAGGCCCCGCTCTGGAAACACCACCAATGAACCCACGAAAGAAGATTGATCCAGAGAAAGTAACGCTACTCTCCTCCAAGGATCCGCTGTCGCTGCCAATTATGACAAATAACTTTAAGAGATTCGTTGCAAACGTCGGACCAGTGTTCTGGATGCAGGACCGTATAGAGGAGATCATGTTCTGGAGGCGGGGATGGAGGAGGACCACTTCATGGATGGCACTATATACTTTTCTATGTTCGTTGGTGTACTGCTTCACAAGGCACTTAATCGAACTAATGGACTTTAGGCTACTTTCCCCGGATGATTCTTTTAATGCCTCATGTCATTCTCATTGGCATCATTCTCTCATCATATCCCTATTCTTCTTCTCAAGATACCTCTGATGCACCTCCGGTTCCCACTCAAGCACCCACAGAAGGGACAGCTACATGGCAAGCTAATCTACAAGGGATCCAGAACTTGATGGGTTTTGTAGCAGACACGGTCACTACGCTTCAACCGTATACGTATCATCTATGTCTCACTCCTCAACATCTGTCCCCATCCTTGCCAAACATTCCTGTATGTGCTTCACCGGCCACCCGGTCTCCCTATACTCCGCACATCTTGACTTTGCTTGTGGTCACCTTTTTCCCTCTTCTCATCATGATTCACCTCCCTGCCTTTCCAACACGCGAAGCTGCCCTCTTCGCTGGTTTGTTTCCATTTCTTATCACACATCCTGCAACTACGGCCATCGCTTCCTCCCTCCTTCAATACTTCAAGAATAATATTCCACCTCTAGTCGACAAATACGAGTCACTTTTCGTCCAAATCAGTCCATCAATACCGAAATGGGTAAAAATGCCTATGCATACGTTGATAGAGCGGCTCATCGATAACGATAGCTTGCCAAGTGAAATCTGGCGAGCTGAGACGCGAGAGGTCGAATTATTTGAGAATGAACGATACGAGGGCTCTGTTCCTGTCATTGGATCAACCGGTCAGGGATGGAGTAAAGCAAACTTGAGATCTGGAGAACGACGTCCTTGGACTCGGGGGCGCGATGGTTGGACGGGCATAGGTCCTGAAGATGAAATCAGGTCTGTTCACCTTCCTTTCTCCCCACTCTTCTCCAGATCTGATAACCAGTCTCCATTTTCTTTCTGTTTATGCAAAATTGTTGCTGATGAATAGTATGTTCAGCAGCAACCTCACTTTCTCACTTTCTCCAAATTGGCGATTTATTCACACCGAAGACTGGCGTAAGGATTTGACTGGTGGGTAGGCGGAGTGCGGAGGTGCAGATCAGGATGGTTGGGTGTACAGCAACGATGCGTGGGTAGGTCCGAAACCGAGACCATACAGTGCAGGAGGTGGGAGTGTGACCAGGAGAAGGAGATGGATAAGGAGAATATGGTTCGATGGAGGGAATAAATGATGTGTAAAGTAGGCATGAACTCGTGCTGGCATTCATAAATTTATTAATTGCAATATGATCAGGATGATCTATCTGTCCTTTTATAAAAAGACAGTTCGAATCTTAAAAAGTAGGGATTCAACTCTGAGCATATCGTCTGTCCTTCAAAGCGGCAAATTTGATTCATCTCTATGAGAGTGAAAACCAGATGATATTGAATGCCTTGACACCATCCAACATCACCCAGAATTTTGCTTACCACCAGAAGAAAACTTGCGAGCTTTCTTGCGGATCTTCTCCGTTGACTTCAGCTTGTCTGCATATCCAACCTCATCCAACCTCAGCCAATTTATCAGTTGTCAGACTATCTATGAGCTCGAGCTCGATAGCTAGTCAAACCATATCTTCCTTGGTAGCATTGACAATGAAGATGAATGTACCCTACATGCTCAACACATAGGCAAGGCTCCTGCATTTATTTCCTTGTATTTCAGAAGCTACTCATGAACCAACACGACACATGTGATAGGTCGTAGGTGTCAAGCGCCGTGACTCAAGAGCTTGTCGGCGTTCGGATTGTACATCTTGAGGCATCCTGACGTTCTTGGTTTACAATTAGGATTTCTGTCAACTCTCTGGATTAATTATCTGTGCTCCTCCAGCTACCATCTTCGTCAGGCCTGGTATTAGATTTTAGATGAGAAAGATAAATGTAGACCACAAAGAAGATAGCAAGGCGCTCTAGTGTGTCGTTATTTCATCTTAGATACTCAGACATTGCTAGCTCTCTGTCTCGTTTGCACTCAAAGTAATTGTTATTATTAACTTGAGAAAGTAATCGATCATATACCTATGAGCGGTATTACAGGTAGTTCGTCCGCTGTCTAAAGGTAAATGAACAATTCAGCTGGGACCCTTCACTGTTGCTCATAGAATTTCTGGTCGATTGTGGGGTTGACTGATGCAATTATGTGTTCTGGTTCTTAGCACTAAGACCTTTCCTTTGGAGATTATATATAGAGAGGATGTTGAAAGGTATTAACACGCCAAGAGAGCATGACTTTAGAACACTATATTGTAGCTCTGTCCGTTGGATCTTGTGCAGAAACTCATGGTATAATAGTAACAGACTCCTTCCCTGATAACCTGGGGGAAAAGGCTGCATAAGCAGAGTCCGTTACCTGGAACCATATGAGACTCTAGAGACACTATTGTTCATATTCAGCAGAGTAGATGTACATATACAAAACATCGACATAGTCATAGCTTTTTTACGTCATTTTGGATTCCTAAGAACGATTTGATGATCAGATTAATTTGAGGTAGTTGGAAGGGGCGACTGCACAAGGCAACCTACTCAGTACAGGACATTAGTCATAGGTAGATTTACTACTCACTTCCTTTCGTCCCATCGGACTTGATTGCCTCCCACCATTTACCTGAATTGTCTAGTATTTCCAGTGTTTCTCCCTTTACCAGGGTCAGCTCATAGGTATCACTAGGCGAGGCAGCATCTGGCAAGGGATCATCTTGAACAAAAAGCTCATGTCAATTCACCATAAGCTACTTACAATCAAATAGTGCCTGGGCTAGAGGTAGTGGTTGCGGGGGAACGGGTGTGGCATCGGTCACAGTACGAGCCGTACTATCTGGCCTATTGGTGTCCAAGTTTGACCCCGAAGTGGGTCGCGTTCCCTCACTCGCAGAGGTGACAGGAGCTAATGCCGAAGTGTCTGCACCGATGCTGGCTACGGAACGGTTGGGAATCGGCGGAATGTCCCTCGTTGAATCTCCACCAGGAGTATGTTGTGGGACAGCTTGGGATCTTCTCCTGTGACTTTCAGTATCACCAGCTATGCCAATGTGAGATCTAGACCCGAAGTTGCTCTCGCCGAAGCTCCTTGGAGCTGGTGGTTGACCCGGTGGGATGCCATCAGTCGCGTATTTAGACTGCGGGAACGCTTCTAAAGGTGTGCCAACGTTGGCAATACCTTGATCAGGGGGTTGTGTGCGACCGTTAGTGGCAACGAAACGATATACAAAGGAGGACGGTTCAGAGGAGAGGATAACTATCCAAAAGACATTAACGATGCAGGTGATCAGCCACCCGGCAGAGAGTGCTTTTTGTGCAGATGTACCATCGAAAACATTGAGGTGGACACCCTGCGCACCGTATGACGACGCTAATGCTGCGAATATAGAGAGGGCGATTCCGTACTGGAAGAGGGTATCATTTGACCAAGAGACAACCAGGCCTAGAATGACACCGAGTTGCAACACAATGCCGAACCAGAGGGTTCCAACAGTACGATTACCAACTAAGTGAAAGGATGAGTGAGCCGGCAAGGGTGGCTACCAAGATCTCACTCTGAGCAGTTACAACGGCTTGAGAAATCAGAGAAGTTATCCATCCAACCTGATGAAAAAAATGTGTGAGCGCACATGTGGGAATCTCACTGAGCAGAATGGCACCCACAACAGAAAGGAAGAGTGTTGTCAAGAAGGTGTAGCTGTTGCCTAATGATCTTGAATAATCTATTGAGTGATATGTTGCAGGTCCGCTTTCATCCATTTTGATACAAAACCGGGTAGTCAGATCAAGGGATTACCCCAAGCAGTATTCAAGTGAAATCGGAGACTGAGTACCAGCAGACGAAGGAAATGGAAGAGCGGAACAAGAGAGCTTAGACTCGGTATTTCCATCTCCGGTACCAATTAGAAGAATGGATTGTTATTTTCCCACAGTTCTGGGTTGTTCGGTTCCAAGGCTGACCTGTATTAGGACTCACATCCTCAATTTATCTGAGGTCCAGAATACAATGAAGTCCATTTGTCGCCATACAATCAAGAAATTACCTTGACAACAGTCACATATATTTTTTTACACCAGATAGTTCAATCGACTCCACATCCTATCTGTAATTTTGATGTAATTCTGACTGAGCCACTTCATTACCCTTCTGACAGACTTCCGGTGATGAATCATCCCCTGACTTCTCAACACCAATATTCCGTACTGGACCTTGGAACCAATGAACTCCCCCGTATTTCGGGAAATAGAACCAGACCACAGAGAGCGTCAACACCCCACCGACTACAGCCACCGTGTAATTCATGTTCGCAGCACTGGTAGATGGAGTCGTAGGAAAGAGTGTGATAGTGATGGCAAGAGTCATATATAGCGCAGACGAGATAGCAACAGGAAGGCTCTATGAAAGGAGTAGGCCCAATACCATCAAAGTTCGAGAGGAAGACAATACGTACAAATGCACCCAGATTAAAAGGCCCGGGTTGAAACTCATTTCCTCCTGTGTAACGAACAACCACTGGAATCATATATGCAATATATGATGCCGTAATGGCCATGGAGAAGACGGCATTAACAGCTTGGTTTCCGGCAAAAACTAGGAGACCCAGAAGTAAGGCCCCTATCGCATCGAACAAGATCACATTGACTGGTGCTCCTGTAGAGAAGTTCATCTGATAAAGCCATTTAGAGAAGGGAAGAGCTTGAGAGATGTCAGATAGCAGTCTTCTGCAGGTTACAACCGAGCTTACCTCCGTCCCGACTGAATGCGAAGGTCTGCCTACTTGCCGCCAAAAGCTTAAGGAGTGCTCAAAAAAGGGAACTTCCAAACTAGGCTTATTGGAACTTTACCATGCTCGAGCCCATGAAATATCTATTCAGTCCCGATGAGCAGATGTACCCCTCAAAAGTTCAACAAAACCAGACATACTGAGCAAGCACTACCAAAACCCACATACCTAATGCACCTTTTCGCCCGAGGCTGTTCAAGAAAATATGAGCCATAGGCTGGTTACTATTCTTCAAGGCTTCTAGATCTGTTCCCATACAAAACGCAAGCGTCATATTGATAGCTGTTAGGAATCAGTAGGTCGCTCGTCAATCTATCAATATCAGCATACCACATCCGAGAATTCCTGAAATTGTTATGGCTCCAACGATACCCCAGGGAACTGCCGTTGCGGCATTGGAAGCCTCTTCGCTGATATGTACACTGGAGTCAAATGAACCTGAAGGTTTAATGAATGTGAGATGCTTAATAAGGATAAAAACTGGATTACCGATAGCCCATGCAGGGGCGAGGAAACTAAGAATGAAAGCGAACCCACTCGGCCAACCATTTACTGACAAAATAACAATCAGGGGGGATAAAGAGAGTAGTATTCAACACATACAATCGGTGAATTCCCAGAGAGCGAATTGAGCACTGTTCTTCAACTCTCTTGGTGTGGCAATGGGTAGTGCCACGATAATTAAAACGCAAAACCTGACTCACTTGGGTCTAATCTTTCATGAGAACGAAAAATCACGTACATGATATTAAATGCGATGTAAACATTTTGCAATCGGGCAAGAAGCCGTGTTCCAAGGCAACATGCAAAGACGTGAGTGATAACGATGGCCGCATAAATACCACTGTGAATAAGTGACTGATAAGTTCTAAGGCAATCAATGAAAGCACATCTTGTACAATAGCCTGCCTTCAGTCTCATGTATGGCATTGTTGGTGCCTATAGTTACGGCTGTCATGACCTGGATGGCTGCACCCCAGTCAATGGAAGCAAATCCGGCGATGGAGCCAACCGTGTTCGCATCTGCGCTGTTTCAGTGGTGAAAAAACATATTCTGTTTGCATTTCTTACATCCAACGATCCAACAGAGAATGTTTCGCCATTTGCTTGATGCATACATATAGGTCCAGAAATAGAGCTTTGGAGAGGGGATGAGTGATGAATACGAAGGGTCATACATCAACGGGGCATACTCCTCCAGATGTTGGTGCTGCAGATCCAAGCTCTGCTATCGATAGTCCCACAGTCAGGATGAATGAACTCGCCACTAACCACTGCTGTGCCATGAACCTCCATATTCCGAAGTTCCGTAGGGTTGACTTACCCCCCAGACCATCGCGGGTCCTCCACCATTTGGTATTGAATAAAACAGCACAGAAGCAATCGAAGGAACTAGCCCCACAATAGAAAATGCAATTCCAAAGACCTAGACAGTGTTCCTGTTCAGTTTTGCGTAGAAACGTTGTAACAAAGGACATCCACCTCAAGGGGCGTAAATTCTCTCCTAAATTCCTGCTTATAGCCAAGTTGTGCTAACAGAGCTTCATCTGCCTTACGAATGGCAAGTTGGCGTGCATCGCTCATATTAGAAAGGAGGAGGAAGGGGTGATTAAATCAATAGGCAAGGCTTGATCAGATTCTTGATAACAGTGATGCCAATACCTCAGCAGATGTGAGAGATTCCGGGTTATGCGTGTGATTAATTTTGGCTTCCTGGACCCCAAGAAGATAATCATCTCATTCAACTTTCCCCTAGAAGAAAAAATTACCATTGGCATCCCATCGGAATCTGGAGCCTGAAGCTTTAGAGCTTGCATTGGGTCATAAGTGTGAGGTATGATGAAACTCAGTGCCAGTAGAGCCATAATACGAGACTCGGGGGCAGTTTGAACTGATTTCTTTTGGACAGACTTGCCTGGCGCAGAAACTTGTTTATACATAGGTTCTGCATGAGTCTAGAAGCCAGGGTGCAAACATTCGAACAAGCAAGGTAACAGTAGGATAAGCACACAGATGAAGTCATTAATCCATCTTATCAAGGGGTCATGCTGCGCTTGGTATGTCGGGCCTGATAGGTCGTGGCGGTGGTCGGAGATACGTTTGTTTGTTGATACAAAAATTTATCCTAGACCACTCCGATCACTCTCCAAATATAACATCCAGCACAGAGAGAATCAAGGTTTTAGTCACGCGATAGCCAATAAAGGAGGTCAAAATTTGAAATTGAATAGCGAAGCTTTCACCTGAACAATTACAATTGCATCTATGAATATCGAAAGCAGTATGCCTAATTACAAGTTGGGAAAAATCATCGCTACTATATCATACATGTTGCGTGAAACGGAAAAAAAACATAAAGTAAGATTACCATGCCGATTCCATGGCTCCATAATACCATTGCGCAAAAGCCAAAATCAGAAAATCACTTCAACACTCACTGCATAGCCCCAATGCTCCTCCAATACGCTACATACTCTTCCAGATGCCTCCGATCGATACTTGTACTCTTCACCAATGTAGGAGAATCCAACTTGGTTTCTGCCGTTCTCAGAATCACACGACCACTCGACATCCTAACAAAGTCGTTCTCCAAAAAGTTGATCACCCTGTATGCTGGGCTTTTTCCCTCCCCAGCACTTTTCACTTTCTGCAACCACTCGCTGAATGGTACCTTTGGTACTCCTCCAAGAATATGTGCCAAATTATCGATGAGACCTTCCCAAGATTGACGTGAAGGATTCTCCATGTGATACATTGGTCGGAAAGTCTTAGAGAAGAGCATCTCGGTGATAGCGTCTCCAGCTCTGTTGACAGGGATCCAAGATAGCGAGCCGCTCAACGCAGGAACGACCTTGAGGGCTGCGGAAGAATGAACGAGAAGAGGGAAATGCTCGCTCTCATTCCAAGTGCCCGACCCTTCCGGTCCGGTCATCTGACCAATCCTCACACTCGAGGCCTTCACAAGTGCATCATCTTGGCCATAAAGTTCAGCAGCTGCCTTCCCGACCTGCTCACACACCCATTTAGCCTCGGGGTAACCGAACTCGGCAGTATTCAGTGCATCAAGATGTGTTTCAGGAACTTCGAGAGGTTCTGGGCTCAGGATAGGAAAACGACCGGCAACAGCGATGGAGGATGAGAACAGTACACGTGTAGGTTCAGCAGAAGTAGGACGTGTACCGGAGCTCTGGATAGAGAGACGGAAGAAGTTGGCAAGGGCTTTGATGTGCGGTTCGAAAGAGACGACGTTACGGTTGAAGTTGACGGGCCAGGCATTGTGGATGATGTGCGTGATACCAATGAGCTGGAGAGTAAGAGTTTTATGAAACTTGCTTTCGAATTCTCATTTTTCGGCAACATACCTCATTGTATTTGACTTCACCAAGACCCAAGTCGAGCTTACTAGGCTCAGACTCAAGGACTTCAACTTTAGTCCAATACTCGTCATCTAACTCAATGCCTCTTTTCTTCATCAAGGTCTTCTGCCTTTCGCGTACATCAACCCCAGATATGGTTCGATTTAGGCAATAAAGCTTTTTGACGCTCGGGTCTCTAGCTATACGTGCAAGGAGGAAGCATCCCAAGCTTCCGGTTGAGCCAGTCAGAAGTACCACTTTGCCATCATCATATTCATCTTTCAATAACATCCTCCTCTTCTCACGAGCCTCAGCAGCAATGTCGGAATAACCCATGAGTTCCTCGCGATATTTTTCGACCAGCTCCTCCATAGCTTTCAACCTCTTTGTTTCTTTTGTCTTGTCATCGGTATTGCAGTCTCCTTCCATAAGTTTCCTAACAGCATGATAGAGTTTGAGAGTCGAGGAGTTTTCAAAGATGAAGTCCGAGTCGAGTTCGGTGGTAGAGTAGGGAAGGCCCTTGGTGACTTTCAGGCCGTTCAGAATAGCACGACGGAGGCGGGTGGCTTGAAGACTATCCATCCCGATTTCGAAGAAGTCCACATCATCGCCAGAGCTAGCAGCAGCTTGATTGATATTTTTGATTTGACCACGGATGGCGGTGAGGAGAGCTTTACCATTGTCGACAGAAGGAAGAGGTAGGGGTGTGGCATTAAGCATGTCCGCATGCTCATAAGCTTCCTTGATCTCCTTATCAAACAAAGCCCAGCTGGCTTTTCTGATGAGACTGCCCTTGTCGGAGCGCAGAAGACGACGGTCATCATCCTGTCGAGTGAAGATCAACATTTCGCGGTCGACCTTTCCATGGTGATCCATGAAAGAGTTGCCCTTTTTGAGAAAAGGGTCAATGGAGGTACGAAGAATTTCAACTGAATCAGGATTTTTCACATCCCAGGGGGGGGAAGCCTTGAGCTCAACAACAAGACCAAGGGATGCTTGACCTTCACCAAAAGCAAGAACATCCTTGACGTCAGGATGTTCGGCAACGGCTCGTTCCATGATTATAGGGCGGATTTTCTCGCCAGTAGCGAGAACGATGAGATCGTCTGACCGACCCAAGATCCTGACATGTTTGGCATTCTGTGGGTGTGCTTCCAGCAGATCCTGTACCACAAAGTCATCACTCCACCCGGGTGCACGACCAATTAAGCGGTATGTTTTGCTCCCATCTTCCGTCGAAACAAATCGGAGGCCTATGTCGGTACGAGGCATAAGATAATGCCAGTCATACCCGCGTGGGATACGTTGTATAGGGGCAATGGCACCTATCTCGGTAGCACCTAAATGAAGGCCAGTTTAATAGGCGGAGATACAAATATGATACAGCTGCTCACCCCAATGGTTAAGAAGGTTAACTCCGTTCGCAACAAGTTCTTCACCAACGTTCTCCTTCATGGCAGCCCCTCCAATTGCAACTACTTCCAACTCCTGGAGAGCTTCCAAACCAGTCTTTCCGGGAATTCTGAGGATATCTTCAAGGATAGAGGGAACCGAAAGGAGGTAACGGGCCCCAGAGGATCTGAGCATTGCAAGAGTAGACTTGCCCGTAGGTATGACAGCAGCGGGAGGGAGAATAAATGGAAGACCAATGGAGAGTGAAAGACTCGGGGCCAAGAGACCGAATCCCTGAAAAGCAACGTCAGAGTTAGTATTCTAGATCGGACACACTAGTACGTACGTGGTACAGCGGAAGGGTCGAAGCTTGGTAGCGGAAGGGTTCATTCTGCTCGGGGAACCGGTGACATGCGGCATAGATAAGTGGATATGTTTGCGAGTGGGGGATGGGTTTCGGAAGACCAGTGGTACCTGAGGAGTGCATGATAAAAGCACCTAGATCTTCACGAACAAAAACAGGGTATCTTGGAGGAGTAGGGTATTTTGCGAGGTCACCAGTTGGATAGAGGAAATCCTCATAGGTGAGAGAGTTGACTATGCGAGGGAGAACGAAATTCTCGGGTCTTTGGTTCTCGTAAACCTCGATGGTGTCCTTGACAGAGTGAGATACTTGACCTGATACAAGGAGAGTACTAGGGTTTGTCTTCTTCAGAAGATGAAGAATAGCAACAGGGGTCAGTCGTGCTGAGATAACGAGAACCTACAGTTGAATAGTGAGAAAGGGAGATCAAGGGAGATCGGACGAGGCGAATTTACCGGAGTCCCAATCCTCAGCAAAGCGCAAATGTACATGAAGAGGGTGACATCGCTTCCAAGAAGCAAAGCAACTGGAGGGACAATAACCTCTCGTTCAGTGCGGCCAGTCGTGGCACCAACATTGACAAGCCAAGCAGAAACTCGTTCGATGGCGGTGGCCAATTCCGAGAATGTGATGAAGCATGGATTTGAGTCGTTGGCCCGGAGCTGCTGACCAAAAATGTGGTCAGGATTATGCCTCGCCACAAAATCCACGAGGTCAGGGAGAGTATCTACGCCATCTTCACGGTCGTCACCGTATCCGAGGTTGATGTGAGGCCTCACAAAGGTACTTCCAGAAAGAACAGGAGACATTCCGAGAAATCTATGAGGCTACCTGGATCCATTGTGCTCCTTATAAGCAGGCTCTCTGTTGACGTGGTAGCTGAGAAAACGATGGAACGTAAGCACTCTGGGAATATCCGTAAATATATATTTAGTAATCTCGGCACTGTGACTCCAAGCCACTGAATGGTCCGAAACGCTGTTGGCCCGGCCGAGAATCTTGTTTGAATAAACCGGCGCACAGGTTGTCTGCTTGGGGCGACAATTCCGGTATCTCTTGGTATAACTACCGTACTATCAAAGATATGCTCGGAGCAGATCAAATGAAAACTCCGACTTGCGATGTGAGCCACTCAAAAACCCACATCACTCATTGCAGCACTCATTGATGTGTACTCGCTACCCGTCCTGATCATATCCAGCCGCGAAGCGGCTGTGTTTGATCTGAAACGCAGGCTGATCAATTGCTCTGTCAGAGTTATGTACACTTCTTGCTCTCTCTCATGATCTCCGTCTCAATCGATATAGGAACCCCTGATCTTAGCTGTGTATAGTGAGGAAGAAAAAATTGTAGCAAGCTTACTGTAATCGGAAATCAGGTCACCTGTACGAATGCCAAAGAAACTTCCTCAATGTCTTCCTGAAGATATCTCATTCATGTCCATCCAAACTTGAGTCAATGTCTTCTTGTTGATCTTCCTTGTCTCAAAGGAATCTTCTAGTGGTCAGGTCTCTTGGCTCCGTTTTCAAGACAATAACTGCTTTCATGATATCTCTTCGTCCTACTGATTGGGAATGACAGCCTGAGCCATGAATCGTTCAGTAGTTTTCGCGCGTGATGAAGGTCTTTTTGATTTCTATACTTCTGTTAATTCTCGAAGCGTCGAGTCTATTTCTATCCTACATCATAAGACGAAACTAGTGCCAAGAACGCGGTATTTGATGATGATCATACAATGTTGTATCAGAAACAGCTAACCTGATTCATTCCTATTTATATTCCTCTAGACTCTGACATAACTGTCAATTGTGCTGTGAATAGGGCCATAAGCTTCTTCCTTACACTGGTTTCCTCTCTATCTCTCTGCTGGTGGCATCCTTCTTTGGTGATGTGATGAGTTATACTAACTACTACATTTGTATATGAATTCCCATTGTTGTATCCCTCAGTTCAGTTTCATCAGACTGAGGTATTTATCTTCATTTTCTACTTCTAGAATATGGTGTACTGATACATCAAGTTGTGTCTTCTTGACAGGTACATCGTACAATATATAGCTCTGTTTCATCAGACAGTGTCTTCTTGACAGTGACGTGTCAATCAACTTCTTCTGATTTAAAAAATTGTACATTGTTTGTTTTCCTTATGCAATGCTATGTAACCTGATAAAGATGCATGGTCACTAAGCACATCGGCGGTATACATAAGCGACATGATGTATCATTGATCATTTCAAATCTTAATGATCACTTTTGATTTTGGGTGATTTTAATCATCATTGAAAGAAATCACTACATATCAGCGCCGGTCGGCTCCTAGATCTATTTTCTTCCACCGCTGTAAATTTTGGCCTAGATGCCTTCGGTTTGATAGTCAAGCCCAGTACTCTATGGGCACTTCTCCTCACAAGAGAGAGAAAAATCAGACGATCGACAACTCGAAATAGACTGTTATCCAATATCATCATCAGCAGATCAGCCTCAAACCAGAAAAAGGAGGTATGAGCGCATCGAGCTATATAACCCTCGAAAAAGCAACCGCGAGTCATAAACCGCAGCAGCACACGACCACAGACTCACTAGCATGTCAACCCACCATCATCAAGATACCGAATTCCACTTCGTGACATCCAAGCTGGCAGAATAGCTCGTGACGCTATCTCTTCTCATCATTCGGACTCGCACCAGAGTCCGTACCTCCGCCATTTTCCGCCTTCTCAGAAGTCGGTGTTGGGGGCTCAGGGGCGTCGAAATGTGACTTGGTTGGCAACGAGGACAAGTCCGAACTCGATATTTTTGATCCCCGAGAAGCAAATGTCCGTGAGTTGTTTTCTGCTGTTAACCGTTCATCAGCAAATCTGACACTGCGTGACGGTGAAGCTTCTCGCGTTGTGGGGATCGATGCCTGCAGCTTAATATCCTTCAATCGTTGGTTCACCGCTGTTGACTCTGACATTCGAAGTCTTGATTGACTAGCATGAGGAACAAGAGATCGAGAGTGTATCTTGGAGGACAAGACAATTGGATCATGAACACGTCCTCGATGAACTCCATGTTCTTCGTTACTGACGATAGTGTCACGAGCTGCAGAAAAGTTGCCACCCGTAAGTGTTCGACGAAGAGACACCAAATGGCGACTTTTCCGCCCTCCGATTCCAGACGCTCTTTGGCGCTTCTTTCCCTCTCTCACATTTTTAGGCGGCTCCACACGCTCCACGAAACTACTCGGACCAGCGACGGGTTGTTGATCGCTGTCACTGGTCTCTGATGCCCAGCCCTCGTCATTGTCATTGTCCTCAGAAGGCTTGAAGAGAGGAGATTGCGGTGGCATCACATCCTTTGGGAGATTCGGTGATAATTGAATTTGAGACTCCTCCGCATTTTTCGCTATTCCAGAAACCTTGAGTAGTGCTTCACCAGAGGGATGATGGTCTGAATACGATGTTGAAGGTGTTTGTTCATCGTCAATTACGATTACATCAACCTGCCATATGAGATGAAATGAGACAGACTCAATGCAACGATCGAGCAAACGTACATCCGACCCTGGTCCATTGGACCTTCGTTCAATGATCCGATGATGGGGTTCATTCCACTCTTGATAGTTTTCCTCACCATCGGGTACCGTCTCCTCCCGGTAGTCATCCCTATTCTTCCCAAGACGTTCACCAAGTTGACTCACTCTCGTCTCGGTACTACCCTCATCTATATCCGGAACGTCTACATGTTGTTGATTTTCCATCTCGCCTACACCAATCTCTGTCCGACTGGAATTGTATGTCTTACGCAAATCTTCTGTACAGGTAGTCCCCAGAGCACCCTTCTCCATCAAGTCATCATGATCTCTGTTGATGACGATCTGCTCTGGGTGTGTGACACGTAAAGTTTGGTTCGTCCAATCTGGGGCCGCTTCAGAAGTTTCTCTTCTTGACCAGGTACGTGACACAGAGTGGACCCGTCGGCCGAGTGAAAACCCGGGAATAGAAAGACCATGAATGGTGGTGGAGCACAAGACCATGAACCCCACGATTGGTTGTATCGTCTGACGAAGAAGTTCGGTTTGTTCGTTGTAAGGAACTGCCTCATTGTCGTGTCCAGTATGCAGGATTTCCGCGGCAAGGGTGGAAATAAAAACGGCGCCTGCACGCGAGGAAGGAAAGGGGTCAGCCTCCATTCTGATAAGCGCAAAAAGCGTGTTTACCGACGCCAATGGGGCCGAAATGCCCGATAAACAATGACTCTCGAAAGGTCTTGACGTCTGGGATGAATTTGTATAGTGCAACAAGGATAGGGAGACGCCGTAAGAGAAGGACCAGGATGGCTATAACAATCAACCTCCAGACGCTGATTGTAAGGTCTGCATCTTGGAACTTGTTGAAAGGCATCCATGCTCCGACAAAGACGAAAGCCGCGATATTGAATAATAGATCAATGACTGAACTGAATACAGATTCTTCAGTTTGTTGGTTAAAGAATCCATCCCATGCGAATGCGGTTCCACAGGAGAAGGCGGCAAGAAGATCATCTGATCCAAGGATGGAACAGACACCTATCGTCAACATCGCGAGCGAAAGATATTGAGCGACATAGGAGTGGCGGTCAATGAGATCGTGACGTTCGCAGAATTGCATAAGATGGCGGAAGGCAAATCCTAAGATGCCACCAATGACAATGCCTAAGATAACCTGATCTACATCTCGTCAGCACTCCAAAGATCCAGGTATTTAGGGGCAACTCACAAAGCCATAGAAGTAAGAACCAGTCTCGTATAGCATGTCCTGTGTTCTTGTCGAGTATCAAGTACAGGGAAATGAATAAAAACGGGTAAGCGGCTCCGTCATTGCATCCACTTTCTGCCGCAAGAAGGTGACGAATGTGTGCAGGGACATGTTTATCTGCCCATTTACCACCGACGACAGCAGCAGCAAGGATGGGATCGGTAGGCGTCAAGCACGCTGCGACAGCAAGGCTCGATAAGAAGTTGAGGCCAGGAATGAAGGCGTAGATCAAACCAGCGGAAACAAACCATCCCTATGGCACAGCTGATCAGAGAAGAGAGAAAGAAACAAAACAACAACATACCCATGTCATGACTGGAAATAGCAAGAAGAACAAACTTTTCCAATGCCGTTTCATGTAGGCTTTGGGCAATTCGACCCCGATGGCAAACACCCCGATGGCGAGCACAACGCGAGTGAATTCAAGGGTTATAGCATTTACAGTTTCCGAGGAACCATCTCCCCAGGAACGTGGATCAAAGATATTTGTACAATAAGGACCTAGAAGGCCGTTAGCTATTGTGTGGAATGGAATAGGAAGTGACGCACCTATGATTACACCGAAAAGAAATGCCCAGCATGCTTCACCAATATAGAGCTAAAATAATGAGCTTCAATGACTCAGGATAAACTAAGTCACTCACCCGTTCTCGTAGGAGAAGCGAGAACATGCCAAACTGTAAAGAGTATGATAAACAAACGACCATGCTTCATAGAACCTACGACTCACCACTACAATGAAACCACCGAGACATGCATAAATAATATGCGTTATCGTCACCTCAAACTTCAGGAACAAGCTGAGGGTAAGATTGGACCAGAGAGAATGAAAACTCACTGGATGGAAATTCATGTTTTGATCGGCAAGGCTGACCAACACCCCTTCCGTTGTACAAGAAGGGAAATATCTGAGAAATTTTGTAGATAAAACCTCTAACAAGAAAAGTGCACTCAGAATAATGAGTGGTGGAAGAATGGGAAGCTTTGGAGTCGTTGAGGCCGAGGCGACCAAGGTCTTAATCCCCGATTGTTTATATAACCGGAACATTATTAAGAGCTGTGGACACGTGTTAACTTTCTTCGTCAGAAACGGCATTCATCTTGTGCACTTCATTGCTGTTGGATCCGAGCATTTGTCAACAGAAACTTTACCCTCAGTTTTGCCTGTCATGGAACAAGCCGTGCCTTAAATTACTGTATCGAACACTCATTTTCTGTTGGCACTACTGAAGTTGACAGGCATCAAAATATTCAGCATTACCAGCCCAATAAGAACGTACTCTCACATCCTTGGAATGGTTCTTGAAAGCAAAGGTATAGTTCATTGACTCTGGAGTATTCAAATGCATTTACACATACTAATCAATTTGCTGGCTTGGCAGCAATAAAGTTAGATTACCTCGTGTCTGGTCGACGGACGTCAGCTCTCTACCGTGTCAATCTAACGTCCTCCTTCCACCTATTGACATGTCACTATGTGAGCAGCGCCTGAGCATGACCCCCGAGGTCCATGCCAAGATCAGCCGCATCATGTATATGTCTGCCACGCGACTACTGTCTTTTGGCTTCAATCAGGTTACATCTTCGCCACCCTTATTTTTTTAGACCTAGATGTTACTCAAACTCTAGGCGACAACTCGTGTTTGATTACCTGCTTTTTCTGCTGCTCTGGGGTTGACGGCACGGAGGTAGCACATCTCTGATGTTTTACCTCTCATACACCTTAGCCGTATTCTCACGTAGAATACCGGAGACCTCATATCTGCACGTTCGGAACCGAGGTTTTTTTCATTTATTATCTAAGAGAACAGCTACTGATTGTATTTAGGGTTCTATTTGACAGGTAGATTAAATACATGTAGTTTTGCATGTTCAGGACTGAGGGTTCTACTTGACATATCTTCCTGATGAATCTGAGGCCTTATACTTCCATCATAGTATATTTCAGGGGTGTACTTGCAACAAAGTCAGCATGTCATCAGGGTGACGGTCTACCAAACTTCATCGTAGGACTTTTAGTGTTCGGTTGAGAGGACTCTCCTCAAAGTTGCCAAGTCGACCTTTTTGACCTTGACTCATCCAGAATAGAGAGAACTCCGTCAGCTGTTTCTACTGACCCAAAAGTACAAAAAGGTGTCAGGTTGCCCAACATAAACTTGACGGTATCAAATGACTTCGTTCTCGTATTCCTGAATTGTCCGGTGAAATATAGCACAGTTCTTGGTATTGTTTACCAATGACACTAATGATCACCATTAATATTTGCAGCCAGGCATATGTATTGATAGTGAGGCTATTGCAATAGACTGACGCAATAGTCTCCTCCGCATCGCAACACTCCAACACCGCTCCACCATTCCATTTCCTCGATATGCTCCCGCTTGTTGCTAGGGACTGCTAGCTGACTATCCCATATATTCTTTGTCCACCTCAACTGTCTATGCGATTCCGAGATGTCTGAGGTGAGACGTCACATTTTTAGTGAGACATTATTTACTTATAATAGTTTCTAGTTATTAACTGAATAAAAAGTAGTCGTCTACGTGATTCCGAGGCGTCTGAGTTATTAACTGAACAAAAGAGGTGTCAGCCTATAAGCACAAGTGTGAGTTTGCCATTCATCTGGGACCAACTAAGTGATGATCATGACTATAATTTTGGCGAACTAGAGCTAGAGCCTAGCGAATGATCATTCTGGCTCATCTCTCCATTTTCATCCTGGTGTATGATAAAAAAGGGAACCGCCCTGTGGTCACTTGTCAGATGCGCTAGACGAAAATGCGATGGGACTAGAAGATGAAGTGCACAATGGATACGAACAAACTGTATTCCCGATCTTCACATGTAACGTGCAGCAATCATCTAGAGTATCAACAAACTCACCAACCGCTCAGCTCTATCCAATACAAGTATTGCAACGGTAGTATCATTTGGTCTGTCTGTCTTGTGTGGCACCAAGTCCGGAAGGAAGTCGATTTGGTTCCCGGTCCTGATCAACTTCCGGAATTCGGTGGTTTGCCAATTACATTCATTTCGACTATTGCAAAAGAAGTTCTCAGGTTTGTTCATTCTTACCTTTGAACTGAACCCTTTTATGTGTAGGATTAAGTTCAATTTTATCTTTAGGATTGCCTCATGCTATAAGTGAAGAAGGATTATCATATTCTAATAAGTGGTGGACAACTGAGGTTACTAGGATGGATATACATAGTCTGCATGCTAATGGCTATTGGGTTGAGTGGAGCGATGATGTCATATTGGGTGGAGCGAAAGGAATGTTGACATATAAGAATGATAGCATCAGTGGATGCATCAGGATGTGTCGGTGATGTGTCGGTACACATCAGCTTTCCACAGATCATAATCTAATCAAAATTCCTCCAATCTGCACAAAAATGCTATTCGAGATATCAGTTCTCATGTCAATCTGTGGGTAACTTGGCGGTGTCATGTTCATCTCTATCATCTTCACATTTTACTCTAGAAACTGCTATCGTGAAGGGCTCACTGCGTTTTGGCACTTTGGTTGAAATTGGTGATTGTGATTAGTGTCCATGTGGCCAACATCCTACAGAGACAAGAATACATATCTTCAAAAACTGCACTTGATATAAGTCCCTTCATTTGATTGAGAGAATCCCTTCCATGGAAGATTTCGTCAAGTTATTAGAATCTTGTTGATGATCCACTTTAGGTTCAATTTCTTCCTTCTACTGTAGATTCTAATAGTTTGAAGTGGTGGACTGTACTGCATGTGCATTGCTATATAAGCAAAAATTAGGTAATATTAAAGATCATTCACCGATTGGCTGGTACGGTGTTTTTAACGACGACCCCATTTTAGTTATGCGCAAGCAACTTGATCCTCGTATACCGATTCTCATTAACAATAATGTTCAGAAAAATCATCGGTCCTTCGTCGTCCTTGTTGGTGACAAAGGTCGAGATCAGGTGTGTCAATCTGCTGGCCCAATTATAATGAAGCTGACGAAAATTTCGTATCATTCAAGGTTGTAAATTTGCATTACTTATTATCACAAGCACGGGTTTCTGCACGACCTTCAATTCTATGGTGTTATAAGAAGGACCTTGGTTTTACGACGCATCGTAAGAAACGGGAAGCGAAAATAAAACGGGATGTTAAGCGAGGAATTCGAGAGCCAAATGAACAGAATCCGTTCGAGATTTTTGTCACAGTCACCGATATTCGATATACGTGCGTTCTTTACCAGCCATTTGCAAGATTTCTTGAGTATTTGACACATCTGTAATAGATATTACAAGGAGTCTCATAAAATCCTGGGTAATACCTATGGCATGTGCGTCCTACAAGACTTTGAAGCTATCACACCAAATTTACTGGCGCGAACTATTGAGACAGTGGAGGGTGGCGGTTTGATTGTATTGCTGTTGAAGACCATGACTTCGCTAAAACAATTGTATAGTATGGCTATGGTAAGTCTTCGCCTCATGCTTTTTCTCTCGATCTGACCCCTGATCAGGATGTCCATGCACGCTATCGCACTGCCTCACATGATTCGGTCATTGCCCGTTTCAACGAACGTTTCATTCTCTCGCTTGGATCGTGTGATGACTGCCTAGTGCTTGATGACGAACTCAACGTCCTTCCCATCTCCCGAGGCAAAGATATCCAACCTCTATCCGATACACCTGGAAAAGATGTTTCTTCTGATGACGAATTAAAATCTCTCAAGGAATCTCTCTCCGGCATGAAACCCGCAGAAGACCTGGTCAAACTCACAAAAACTGTTGATCAAGCAAAAGCGATCCTCACCTTCATTGATGCCATAGCGGAAAAAACGTTGTCTTCAACTGTTACTTTGACTGCTGCAAGAGGTAGAGGGAAGTCGGCTGCACTTGGATTGGCAATGGCTGCTGCATTGGTACATGGCTATTCAAATATCTTCGTGACGAGTCCTAGTCCGGAGAACCTGAAGACATTGTTTGAGTTTGTGTTCAAAGGAATGGATGCGCTGGGGTATGAGGAGCATTTGGATTATGATATTGCACAGAGCACGAATCCGGAATTCAATAAGGCGATTGTGAGAGTGAACGTGTTCAAGGATCATAGGCAGACCATCCAGGTTGGCTTATTCTTTCGCAACTATGTGCAGCTTTACCGATTCATCATGATTCTATAGTACATTCAACCCCAAGATGCACACGTACTTGGTCAGGCGGAGCTTGTTGTCATCGACGAAGCAGCTGCCATTCCTCTTCCACTTGTTCGTAACCTTATCGGCCCATATCTCGTATTCATGTCCTCCACCATCAACGGCTACGAAGGCACAGGTCGTTCACTCTCTCTGAAGCTAATCCAGCAGCTACGCGAGAGCACTAGTTCGTCCTTCTCTAAAGACATTTCTAAAGATGATGACTCATCCATGACCACTACATCGAAAAAAAATTTGACCCAAGCCCCACCCAAAGTGCGTACACTACGCGAACTTCAACTTACGATCCCCATCCGATACGCTACCAACGATAATATTGAAAAATGGCTGAATGGGCTGCTCTGTCTTGATGCAACGGTCATACCCAAGTCGATTGGCTCAGGATGTCCACATCCCTCACAATGCGAATTGTACTATGTCAGCCGAGATACGTTATTTTCATACCACCCTGCATCTGAACTATTTCTGCAACGAATGATGGCCCTTTACGTTGCATCACATTACAAAAATCAACCAAACGATCTTCAGCTTATGTCGGATGCACCTGCACATCATCTCTTTGTTCTCCTGCCGCCTTTGAAAGATGATGAAACGACATTGCCGGAGCCACTGGTTGTATTGCAGGTTGCATTAGAAGGGAATATCAGTCGGAATGTGATTCTGGAGGGTCTTGGTCGAGGATTGAGAGCAGGAGGGGATATGATACCATGGCTGATTTCGCAACAATTCCAGGAGACGAGGTTTGGGGTGTTGAGTGGTGCTAGAGTGGTAAGAATTGCTTGCCATCCGGATTATGCAAGTGTAAGTGTTCCCCTGTTAAATGGTTTCAGTCCTGACGATGTTGTACAGATGGGTTATGGTTCGAGAGCGCTACAAGCTCTGAATTCTTTTTATAGTGGAGAATATTTCAACCTAGATGAATCAACTAAACCAGAACCTTCATATCCCGATGCGGCTGCTGTCGATTCAGTGAGTTTGATTGTTTCTCGGGTCCATGATCTGACCGATACAATCGGCACTTTGTGGATAGTCGGCAACATTGCTCACTGAAAAACCAACTGTTCGCTCCGCTCATTCCATGTCCCCGCTTCTGCAACGATTGACAGAAAGGAAACCCGAGAACCTGGACTACTTGGGCGTTTCGTACGGGTTAACACCACAATTGCTTCGGTCAGTAAAAAATGGTACCAATCTTCTGAGTTCCAAAATTAAGGTCACCGACGTACCCTCACTTACAGGTTCTGGAAACGTGCAGGCTATATTCCATTGTATCTACGTCAAACACAGAGTGAGCTTACAGGGGAGCACACATGTGTCATGGTGAGGGGGTTAAATACTTCGACTGAGAGCGAGTTGGATTGGTTGTCCGAGTTCGCGAAGGGTATGGCATTCTTATGATGGACGAGAAAGCTTGTAAATTGATAAAGTTACTTGAGCAGATTTCCGTCGGCGATTCTTGACGTTACTGTCGTACAAGTTTAGAGAGTTTGGTAGTGTGATTGCGTTGAGTGTGCTAGAAGCTGCAAATGCGGGTGTAAAAGAAAAAGGAGAAAGCAAGCCCAAACGTGTGTTTAAACTGCTTGTTGCTTTTCACATCATAATCCTGATGAATACAGGCATATTACACCCACAAGAATTGTCATACCTGATCACACCATTTGACCTGAAAAGACTTGAACAATATGCCAACAACATGCTGGACTACCATGTAATCCTGGATCTACTACCTATTCTCGCCGACTTATACTTCCAACAACGTTTATGCGCGAGCGAAGAAGGCGAAGAAGATGTTCGGTTCACGGGGGTGCAAAGTGCGATACTTTTGGCTGTTGGATTGCAGAGAAAGACTATTGAGGAAGTTGAAGTACGCCACCGTCTATCCTATCAGCCCAGCTGTCTTTCAAGCGCATGCGCTAATGTTGCTCGTGTCCTAGGCGGAACTATCGCTACCAGTATCGCAAACTTTGGCATTATTTGTGAAAGTGATCAAAAAGATGAGCAAAAAACTGGTTGACATTCAAAAGGCTGGAATTAGTGCGAGTATAACACTGTTACCTGACAAATCGAGTGAATCACGCGGCGAAACACGCGTTAATGGCGGCGCAGATGTCATTGGTAAGGATAACAGAAATGCCAGGGTTCTTGGTCAAGTCGGAAATGGGACAGAATGGAAGCCAACTAGTGCGTTGTTGGAGGATGAATTGAATGATGCTGGCAACGAGGCTACGCGAGCGTTAAAGGAGAAGCAGCGTGAGATGATCGATGCTCTGGATTTACGCAAGTGAGTACTTTTACGGATCATCCCTCCCTTGCTTCTGGTTCCTGATCAGATGTAGGTACACGATCAACGATAATACGGATTGGGTAGGTGCTGAGGCGCAGGTTAATACAACTCGTGCAGGTCCTGGCCGGTCGACGATCGTCAGTGTCAAGATGGGCGTTGAGGCTGGAAAAAAGAGAAAGACTGACGGGGATGGTGGAAATGCTGCCAATGGAGGAAGAAGAAACAGAAGGAGGCTGAAACGGTAGTTACGAGTGTTGTAGTTGATGAGGCATGGTGGTGGTGGCTGGCAAATGCTTTCCAAAGCTGGTAATTCATACTGTGTGGAGCAAACGGAGCTGACGGTACGGTATATAAATATCATTCCATAACAGCCTGGGGATATTCACTTGAATCGCATGGGGTTTTATCAATTACGTTGAGGTCCGGCTATAATAAAACACATTCATTTCTTAGGTCTTTTCTGTCCCCCTCTTATCACCCCCACACACGCACTCCGCATAACATACTATAGTGAAATATCGCTTTTTTGAAACGGTGCTGGTTGGATATAATGGGTGTCCCTTATTTTTTGCGAAACCTAATTCCGAAACGAGAGAAGAGGACAGAGGCAAGGCCGTTGCTGGAAGTTTTGGCCGAACTGACTTGGGTACAATGGGCGCAATTTTTTTCTGGGTCAGTTAAACATTTTTTTTGCAGTCTGGATCTTCGGATCCTCATGGATGTTGGATTAATAAAAGTTTCTCAGGTGGCTGGCATGGACGTGTGATGCTATTGATTTCTTCTCCGTGTCGTTGAGCGTCTCGAGGCTCGTTGATCAATTTCCTGGCAAGAATGTGCATGACATTGTGCGTATCATCCTTCCAAATCGTCACTGGAACTAAGGAGCTCCCAGACCACGGCGATTACTTTGACCCTCCTACTTCGTTCTGTTGGAGCTGTAAGATGTCCATGGCCTCTCGTGTCGTGGCCTATATCTGATTTTGCACCACTAAGGTTATATTCGGCGTTCTCTCCGACAGATACGGCCGAAAATGGCCTCTCGTATTCAACCTTGTTGTCATCTCCCTGCTTGAACTCGGGGTTGGTTTTATCAGTACCTTCTCGCAGTTCCTCGCCGTTCGCTCCCTCTTCGGTATCGGAATGGGTGGTATCTGGGGTCTGGCCGCATCCACTGCTCTTGAGAATCTCCCAGTTGAAGCCCGTGGTTTGGCTTCTGGTGTTCTTCAGCAAGGGTATGCTGTAGGTTACCTGCTTGCTGCGTGCATCAATTTGCGTTTGGTACCGGAGACCGCAAAGACATGGCGAACTCTATTTTGGACCGCAAGCGGTATCTCAATGCTCGGGGCCTGTGTGAGAGCTCTAGTACCCGAATCGGCAGTGTTTATTCGCGCCAAAGAACAGGAGAAGCAGAGGGTCGCAGAAGGTAGAGAGGTCCTTGGGACTTGGACCAAGACGAGGGTATTTTTACATGAAACGAAGGAAATGTTGAAAAAACATTGGCTACTGTGTATATATGCCGTGCTTCTCATGACAGGTGAGCGTGTTTTTCCCTGTCATTTCTTTAACGCTTCTCTGATCAATATCTCGGCTTCTTTTCTCATGTGTAGGATTCAATTTCCTGTCACATGGTTCTCAGGTAAGCAGTACCCCACACCCTGCTACATACCCTACATATCCCATGTCTTGTGGTCATACCCCACATTCTGCATGTGGAGTGGAGTGGAGTGGTCTTGGCATATCTCAATATCGGGTCGACTGCCGAATAACTCACCGCTAATTTTGTACCTTGCGGTATTTTTAGGATTTGTATCCCACGTATCTCCAGACGTCCAAAAATTTCTCAGCTGACAATGCAACGATTGCTACTATCATCGGGAATTGTGTAGGTGTCTCGTGACATTCTTAATTTTCTTCGTGTTTCCATTAAGGACTTCTTGGTGCCCCAAGGGTAAATGACTGTTCACTTGTCAAGATCCGATTGGTTCAAGGGTTCTTCTTGGGACATTCGCTGATGATACATTTCTATTAAGGGTGCTATTGCGGGTGGAATGATTGCAGGGTGGGTCAGCCAGTATATTGGGCGGAGGCTGACTATCGTGTACGCATATTCTGTTCGCTGGATCTTGTTCGTGCTGACGTGGACATTGAATCTTAGTATCTTTGTTTGTCTCATTGGAGGTGCGCTCTTGTTCACAAGATATTGCAGATGGTTGATTTATTTTCAACGACAGCCTTCATTCCATTATGGATACTCCCTACATCGTTCAGTGCTCTCTCTGCTGGCGCTTTTTGTATACAGTTTGGTGTGCAAGGAGCATGGGGTGTCGTACGTGTTTATTTTTGTTTCATATTCTCACATTGATATAATTATCCTCGGTTGCTCTAGATCCCGATTCAATTGGCTGAAATGTCACCACCTGCATTCAGAGCTACATTTCCTGGTGTGGCCTATCAACTTGGGAATGTGTGTCTTGTGCTTTTCTCTTTTTGCTTCATCTGATTTCTTCAGATGGTGTCGTCCGCCTCGGCACAAATTGAAGCCACAGGTGGTGATCAGTTGAGAACGACGATCATTGTGAATGGAAAAGAGAGCAATGTGCCTGATTATGCGACAGTAAGCAATCGACTGGGACGAATTCTGATGGATTTGACGTTGGTTCTAGGTCCAGGGTATTCTAATAGGAGTAGTTGCTGCATTCGTACTGATCGTAACTATTCTGGGCCCCGAGTGCGTCAATTGACTTCTTCGCCTACACGTGCTTCTCATCCTTGTAGGAACCATGGCTCCCACTTCGAAAAAGCTAAAACCGCATTCGAACAAGGTGGAGGCCGTGACGAATTGGTGACTAATAACGAGAGCGACTCTGAAGACCGCGGAGCGAATGATAAGATGACTGAAAGCGTAGATGAGAAAGGGAGTGCTCATCAGCAGCAGAGGGAAGGGGTGTAAACCTTTCTGATGCCTCACGGATAAGATTTATTGTGATCTCGAGCACGCACTTTTGTGGTGGAAATCCGTTGGTTGGAAAATGGACATGACTAGAGCGGGACATGGTGACTATCACTCTAAAATCTGCATCTGTATATTATCATCACAAAATCTTATGTCTTTTCTCGACATCCAGAGTTTTCCTCTTGTTACCGTTCATCTGGGTTTTAAGTGCTGCAGAACGCTTCTGCGAGATTTCTACTTGTCTATCAATCAAGGATCAAATACCATATTGTTATGATAGGTACCATTTGTAATTTTACTTTTTTACACAGTAAGCCCCAGTAGTCAACGACACAGATTGATGACTGCAAACTACCTTTTACACAGTAAGCCTTGGTGAATATTCATCATCGGCTCACAAGTAATATTTTAGATTATGTTCCTATCATTGATATCTGCACTACTTGCTCCCAGTTGTATATAAAGACTACTGCACTGGAATGTATGTAGTTGTCACTTTCCTCTCTCTACTAGAGTGATCTTCACTAGGTGAGTCAGTTATGTTGTGAATATGCCTCAGATATTGTTTTTTCCTTTCTGGCGGCTTAGTAAGCAGATGATTTTTTGCTGTTAGAATAGTGGTTTTGGACCTCAGTTCTGTTCTTGTCAGGCTGAGTTGGATTGATTTGCAGGCCTTTGGGTGCAAACTGACAATCTATTACTTTATTTACAAAAAGTTAGTGTATAGCCACTATGCAATGATTAAGCAAGCCTAAATATTAGATACAATAATACAGCTGGTAGAGTGTACCTCACCTCAGTAGTCAATGATACAGGTTGATGACTGAGATGGTTTTAGAAATAGGAACTTGATTGACATGTCACTGTCAAGAAGACACTTAGTCTGATAATAACAAAACTCTATTTATGCTGTACCTGTCAGGAAAACACTACCTAAAGTATTAGTACATCATATTCTATGAATGGAAAATCAAAAATACCTTAGTCTGATGATAACAGAACTAAGGAATATAATACTGAGAATGGTACATCCAAGAACAGTGATTAGTAAGCATGACTCATCACATTATATCTCACAAAGAAAGCTATCATGTAAGGAACAGTCACCCAAGTAACTTAGATAAGTGGCTCCCAACTCTAAGTCAGAGTTGTCATAAACTGCCTAAGTCAATATTTATATATATTTTTTTCCTTTTAATTATGTAATAACATTGGATCAGTAAACATGTACAAATAATTGGACTTGTATAAGTAGCACACACAATCTAACGAGGACTCTAACGAGTTTTCTTTGTCAAACTCTGATAAAGAGTGGACTTGGGTTAAGATTACTCAACTGCGACTTAAGTTCTTATACTAGAACTCGTTTCTACATCTAGACACTGATCACCTTGATCCCTGTCATACTTACTCTTATCGCTCTCTCAGTATGTGATCAACGTAGATCACTCCCAACTTCCTTATAGCCAGGCCACAGGCTTAAGTGGACTGACTGGGAAGTTTAGACCCCAGAGGTGGATGGTTAGGACCAAACTCAGGTACTAGCCCAGACCAGACCTTATAATTGAGTGGGCTCATTAGTATACTTGTAACCTTTTCATTGTATCAACTTTGTGCTATTGGTCTATTATGATCAGTCTACACAGAAGAATAGTAGTTACTCTTTAGGAGGCTACTTAGAGTAGGGATCTTCTCCATGAAGTGATAGTCTACCCTAGTATTAGAACAGTAGTCAGTACAATAGTAGGCACCCTGGCTGGGTGAAGATCTTGCACCCTAGCAGATGTAAAAGTGAGACAGGAAAAAAACATGACAAGCTCCTCAATAAATAAAAACTTTTTTTTTTTTACAACAACAACAACTTGCCCCTCTAAATACAAAACACTATGTCTTTAGAGGTGTACAACAAACTCATGAGTGACATGCTCAACAAAAGACGTGCCCTCGCCAAATTAAGGGTAGAATTGGAAGGCAGAGGGGGAAGAATTTGTAGGAAGTGTCAGAGGTTTGGGCACCTTGCCCAGAAGTGTAGGAATGAAGAAAAGTAGAAGAAGAGGACGATAGGGAGTAATAGGTTTGAAGTGTTGGAAAGTTGTGTAATGCAGTGCGGAGTGAGGGAGATAAGGAGATAAGAAGTAGTGATAGAAGAGGTGAAGTGTTTTGGGTACAGAGAGAAAGAACACAAGAAGTGGGAGTGTCCAAACATGAGGAAGAAAAGGCAGGAGGAAGCGGCACCACAGTGAGAAGTGTGGAAGAAGGTGAAGAAACATAGCAAAGCAAGGGGGCTGCCTCCAAGAGGAGCAGCAATGTGTATGGAGGAATGGACGATACCCAGAGAAGTAGTCATCTTTGTGGAATGTAGAGGATGCGACTACAAAGGAATGAAGACAGAGAAGAACAGGGGACAAGGGTTCCTGGGAAAGGAACAACTATGTAACATGTGGTGTGGAGGATGTAAAGAGGCATGGGATTGGAGGAATAGAGAAGCTGAGGAGGGAAGAGCAATGTAATACATGTGGAGGAAAAAACACAGTCATTTGGAAGGTGAAGTGGAATGAGAAAGGGGAGATTTTCTGTCCACCTTATAGGACAGGAAAGAAAATGCTGTGGTGGAATTGGGGCAGAGAAGTAGAATGGATAGTACCTAGGGTCCAGAAGGGGAGGGCTAGAATTACTAATCCAAGAAGAGTGGTAGGAACTGTCAATCAGAAGGCAGTGCAGAAAAAAGGGGAAGCGAGAGAAGTGTATAATGACTGAAGTTGTGGTTGAGTAACCCTAACCTCACTCGCACTCTATGTCAGAGTAGACAAAGAGAACTCGTTAGAGTCCTTGCTAGTTTGTGTACAATACTTATACAAGTCTGATTATCTGTACATGTTTACTGATCTAATGTAATTACCTAATTAAATGAAAAAAAAAGAAAAATAAATAATGACTTAGGAAAATTTGGCGATTCATGACACCATGGTTAGCAGCCCATAATCCAGAGATAGATTGGGAAAAAGAAGAAGTAAGAATGACAAGATGTCTACCATTGTGTGGAAAGACAGTGAAGATAAAAGGGAAGAAAGAGATAAGAGAGGACAAAAAGAAAATTGTAAGATGGGCTGTGGATGAGAAAGAAGATTGGGGAAGAGAAAAAAAGATAGAGGTGGATTATAGAAAGGTGGAGAAAATGGTACCCAAAAGGTTCTATAGGTGGCTGAGGGTGTTCAGGAAGGTGGAGTCTGAAAGAATGCCAGTTAGGAAGGTATGGGATCATGTGATAGATCTCAACAATAACTTTAAAGCAAGTAAAGCAAGAGTGTATCCCCTCTCTAGAAATGAAAAGGAGGAGGTGCAAAAGTTTGTTGATAAGCATTTAAAGAAGGGGTACATCAGACCTTTTAAATCATCCCAGACATCACCAGTATTCTTTGTGGGGAAGAAGGATAGAGGGAAGTGCATAGTTATGGACTATCATAGGCTTAACAAGCAAACAGTAAAGAACAACTACCCATTACTATTAATTACAGACCTAGTAGATAGCATGGGTAACAAGAGAGTATTCACCAAAATGGACTTACAATGGAGATATAACAATGTGAGAATAAAGGAGGGAGATGAGTGGAAGGCCACCTTCACTATACATGTAGAGTCATATGAACTGGTGGTGATGCTTTTTGGAATGACAAATTTGCCTGCCACTTTTCAAGGCATAATAAATGAAATTCTGAGAGATATGATCAATGAGGGGAAGGTGGTGGCATTTGTGGATGATGTATTGATAGGAACAGAGACTGAGGAGGAACATGACGAACTGGTGGAAGAAGTGCTGAGGAGGTTAGAAGAGAACAATTTGTATATGAAACCAGAGAAATGTGCATGGAAGGTGGAGAAAGTAAACTTTCTAGGAGTAGTAATGGGTCAGGGGAAGATAGAAATGGAGGAGGATAAGGTGGTAGGAGTACTGAACTGGCCTGTACTGTCACAAACTTCATTTAGCCATAACTCCACGGATACTTGCACGATTCCAACGGTATAGAATGCGTCTGAAAGCCCTCATGAAGACCTTTCAAATGATACCCAAAACATGCCGAAGTGATTAGTACTCATTGAGATATCAGTTAATCAGTGCTAGACACTGATTGGCAGATATCTTGGGAACCATCAAATGCAGACATTTGCTTCTATGTGCACACAGAAGCTCTCTTCAATATGCTTCCAAAGATTATAAATAGACCTCAGGGCAATATAATCCTGTGGAGATACAAGGACCTCAAGGTTTGGTATGACACTGATCTATTACCCATAGATGCACATCAGTTCTTGAACACAAACAAGGACAGCCCCTTTTATGGTTAAGTTATTGCTATTCTGGACACAAAAGGACTGCCATATGTAGAATAATAGGCAGTAGACATGTGATGCTCTGTCTAGGTGCACAGACCATCCATTTATGTATATAAGGCTTCCTAGTCTGAGGATTAGACCTCAGACTTAATAACATCTTTTGTTGCTTATTCTACCTTGCTTCCAAACTCTTGAGAATCAATAACTCTTCAATCACAAACTAAGTAAGTGACCATTTGTGATATCGACCTTAGAAGCATTTTCCTTGATAATAATGTCATCTGGTAACTGACCCTTGGTTTATAATAGGAACACCATCAGAGGCCACACATCAGTCCTGATTGGCTATCCAAATATAGAAGAACAAGACAAAGATACACCAAAAGTCATCAGGAAGTAATAGGAAGAAGAAGGACTCAAGAGATGTGAACAGGAAATAGGAGAGAGAGTAGAGGAAGGTTTAGAAGAGGAATTAAGAGAGTTGGAAGCAAAGAGGAGTGATATCAATGACAAAGACATGCTCAAGAGCAGTTGGACCAATGTCTGAAATACCTCTCAAGCACCCTAGAAGACTTAGAATTGGCCGACGAGATAAAGAAAGTTGGTAGGAAATGGACAAGGAGTATGGAGAGCAGCTGTTGCATGATCAGATGTGGACTTGACTTATTCTACCTGCCTTTTTGAGTAATCAGGAGGATGTCATGAACCATCAGTTTCTCTAAGTCAATATTTATTTTCTTTTAATTAGGTAATACCTTTGCATCAGTAAATAAGGACAAACAACTGAATGTGTATAAGTAGTGTACAGAATCCAGTGAGAACTCTAATGAGTTTTCTTTGTCAAACTCTGACTTAGAGTACAAACAAGGTTAGGGTTACTCAACCACAACTTCTATTGTTATACTAGAACTCATTTCCATACTCTGAAACTGATTGCCTCGATCTCTGTCAACACTCAATCTCTCATTGTTCTTGGTATGTTGGTCATCGTGATCAATGACTACTATAACATAGCTGGGCCCCAAGCTTAAGGGGACTTGTTAGTCAGTTAGGGACTAACAGTGGCAGTGTAGTACCAAGCTCAGGTATTGTGTCTAAGATCTGACCTCATAATTGAGCAGTATTTAGTAGTATACTTATATACTTCTTCATCATATATACTCTGTGCTACTAGTTCATTGTGATCAGTCTATGCAGAGGAATATTGCCGCATCTTTAAGAAGGTGATTAGTATAGGGATCTCCTCCTTAGAGTAATAGCCGCAGTATCATTAGGGCAGTAGTCAGTAAGGCAGTAGGCACCTGGCTGGGAGAAGACTTGTGTGCCCCAGCAGATATACTGTGAGCCCTAAGAAGAAGACAAAGCACCCTCAAACAATAATATACCTTTTCACACATACACTCAAATCCTGTCCAGAACATAATGCAATGTCTTTGGACCAATACAACTAACTCATAAGCAATATGCTCAACCAAAGGCAGGCTCTCACCAAACTAAGGACAGAATTAGAAGAAAGAGAGGGAAAACTATGTAGATGATGTAGAAAGTTCGGACACCTCGCCAAAAACTATAGAAGTAAGGGAGAACAAAGGGAGAAGACAAAAGGAGGGAATAGGTTTGAAGTACTGAGAAGTCGAGTAATGCAGTGTAGAGTAAGAGAAGTGAGGAGGCAAGAGGTCATAAAAGAAAGGCCACAGTGTTTCAGGTATGGAGAGGAAGGGCACAAGAAATGGAAGTGCCCCCAGAGGAAGGAAAGGAGAAGAGAAAAGGCGGCACCAGCGTACAAGGTGTGGAAAAAGGTAAAGGAGCACAGTGGAGCAAGGGAGTTGCCCCCAAGGGGAGCAGCAATGTGTATGGAGGGGTGGACAACATCCAAAGAAGTGGTGACCTTTGTAGAGTGTAGGGGATGCAACTACAAGGGAATGAAGACCCAGGAGAACAGAGAGCAGGGTTTCCTGGAAAAGGAACAACTATGCAATATATGGTGTGGGAGTTGCAAGAAGGCATGAAACTAGAGAGACAAAGAAGCAGAAAGTAGAAGAGCAGAGTGGGTGAAGTGTAGCACATGTGGAGGAAAAGATGCAGTAATATGGAAGGTGGAGAGAAATGCAAAAGGGGAGATTTTCTATCTACCCTATAAGATAGGAAAGAAAACGCCGTAGTAGAATTAGAGTAGAGAGGTGGAACAGACAGTACCTAGGGCCCAGAAGTGGAGGGCTGGAATCACTGATCCAAGGAGAGTGGCAGAAACTGTCAATCAGAAGGCAGTGCAGAAGAAAGGGAAAGTGAGAAAAGTAAGGTGAACATTCAAGCCTTTAAGAGAAGTGTGGATGAATGTGGGTATTGAGAAAATAGACACACTGATGGGGGATCTTTTTAAAAGCAATTAATGATGGGGGGTGGATATGTGTGTTTGTAATGGGTGTGTAGATCAAAATATCAAAGTGCTTTACTGTCCTTACAAAAGTGGGTACTACCGAGTTAGAGAGTCAAAATCTCCAAGTCGTTGCACAATTGTGTGCAATCGAGTAGACACTGGGGAGGTAATCAAATATAAAAGGGAGGGGCTCACGAGATAGTAAAAGTTTGTATTTAGATACTAGAATAAAAGAAATGTTTTTAGTTTCCGCTCGAGAGCACTCTCACCAGTCAGATCTCAAAGGTGTGCATTCCTCTCACACCGTAGCACTACTGTCCAAGGTACTAGTCTAATAGGCTGGCTTGCCATTGATACAGCAGTCCTATCTAGATCTCACGTTGCTCTCGTGCAAGCTCGCTCTCAACTGACTGTACAGTTGGTAACTTACTCCAAAAACACGTAGTGAGCGGTTTAGCTCCTAGTCCAAGCAAATGCCCAAGTCCTCTTTTAGAGTGGGTATCCCTTAAGGGAAGTTTTATAAGGTTTTTATAAAAAGAAAAGAGAGAAAAAGAGCTCTCAATCACTCAAGTCGAGTTTCAGCTCTAGAGCAACAAAGGGCAAAGATGGGGGTTCTTCTTCTTGCGCCTCTCCGTGCTACTAGAGTATTATATTAGTATTACAAAGCCCAGAATTCTACAAACAAAATAAGAAAGAAATCCTCCAGATTACTCGAAAAGGCAGGTAGAATAAGTCGAGTCCACATCCGATCATGCAACAGCTGCTCTCCGTACTCCCTGTCCATTTCCTACTAACTTTCTTTATCTTGTCGGCCAACCTTGAGCCTGTTCTAAGGGTTCTTGGGTGCTCAAGAGGTTCTTCGGACATTGGTTTAACTGCTCTCGAGCGCGTCTTCATCGTCAATATCACTCCTCTCTGCTTCCAACTCTCCTAATTCCTTTTCTAAACCTTCCTCTACTCTCCCTACTATTTCCTGTTCACATCCCTCAGGTCCTTCTTCTTTCTATCTCTTCCCGATGACATTCAGCATACCCTCATCTTGTTCTTCTATATTTGGACTGCCGATCAGGACTGATGCGCAACCCTGATGGTGTTCCTATTATAAACCAGGGGTCAGCTATCGGGTGACGTCATTATCAAGGGAAATGTTTCTAAGGTCGAGTTTGCTCTCGAGAGCACTTCTAGAGGGGAGTCTGTCTTATAGATATGATATGAGACCATCCGGAAAGCGTTATGAGGTACCGATAGTGGTGATTGCGGCCACTACTCCGCTACTTGGATAGTGTTCTCAAGTACATGACTGGACTTCTAGTGGTTATGTCTGGGGAGCCGATTCTCTCTCAAGAGCCGTTTATTATGATTATTACGTTCCGAATGTCACTTATATTGCCAAAATTAATTGTCCGGTGTGACAATGTATGAAGGGAGAACAGTGAAAGTGCTGCTTGATAGTGGAGCAACAGGAATGTTCATGAGCAAAATTTTAGCTCAGAAGAGGGAATACAGGTTGATCAAGTTGGATTGACCTCTACAAGTAAGAAATGTAGATGGTACCGGTAATAGTGGAGGTGCAATAACTCACGAGGTAGAAGTAAACATGTTCTACAAAGGACATGTGGAGAGAGTTAGAATGGATGTATGTGAACTAGGAAAGACAGATGTGATTTTGGGTATGCCATGGCTAGCTGCCCATAATCTGGAGATAGATTGGGAGAAGGGGGAAGTAAGAATGATGAGATTGTAATAAAATGGCAGGCAAGCTGGGACATCTATGGCAGTGGAATATTTTATTTCTTTATCATTTTCTTTTATTATGTAATAGTTTGAAGTGCGCAGGACATCATGACTCAAAAGGAGTCCATGGGATAATTTAAGTAGACAAATACTAGTAAATACCGATTTGTGTATAAGTAGCTAGACCAATTAGTGAGGACTCTAATGAGTTCTCTTTGTTAACTCTGACTTAGAGTATGAGCTGAGATTATCTCTACCAATGTTTACTACACTAGAACTTGTTTTCACATCTAGAGCACTGATTGCCTTGATCTCTGCTTACTCTTACTCTCATACATTTGACTTTCAACTAGTGATCAACTTCGATCACTAGTCACCTCTATTGTTATAAAATGGCAGGCGAGCTAGACAATCCGTGGCAGCAGATTATTTTATTTCTTTTTCTTTTCTGATAATTATGTAATAGTAAATGCATGTGGGACATCATGACTCAAAAGAGATGTGCAGAATAAAATAGTTAGGCAAATACTTGTAAACACATATTCGTGTATAAGTAGCTGAGCCAATTAGCGGGAACTCTAACAAGTTCTCTTTGTCAAACTCTGACTTAGAGTGTGAGTGAGGTTAAGGTTACCCAACTGAGATTTCAATCGTTATGCTAGAACTCGTTTACATATCCAGACACCGATCACCTTGATCCTTGTCTAACTTACTCTCATCACTCTCTCAGTATATGATCGACTCAGATCACTCCCAACTTCCTCATAGCTGGGCCACAGGCTTAAGTGGACTGACTGGGAAGTTTAGACCCCAGAGGTGGACAGCTAGGACCAAGCTCAGGTACTAGCTTAGACCAGACCTTATAATTGAGTGGTGCTTAGTAGTATACTTGTATACTTTTTCACATTACATACTTTGTGCTACTGGTCCATTGTGATCAGTCTACGCAGAGGAATATTGCTGCATCCTTAAGAAGGCAATTAGTGTAGAGATCTCCTCCGTGGAGTGATAGCCACAGTATTATTAGGGCAGTAGTCAGTAAGGCAGTAGGTACCTGGCTGGGAGAAGACTTGTGTGCCCCAGCAGACATACTGTGAGCCCTTTGAAGAAGACGATGCACCCTCAAATAATATAAAACCTTTTTTTACACAAACAAACCATCCATCCAGAACATAACACAATGTCTCTGGAACAATACAACAATCTCATGAGCAATATGCTCAACCAAAGGCGTGCCCTTGCCAAAATAAGGGCAGAATTGGAAGGGAGAGGGGGAAAGCTGTGTAGGCAATGTGGGAGGTTCAGGCACCTAGCCTGGAACTGTAGAAGTGGGAAGGAACATGTCACAAACTTCATTTGGCCATAACTCCACGGATACTTGCACGATTCCCACGGTCTAAGATGCGTCTGAAAGCCCTCAAGAAGACCTTTCGAACGATGCCCAAAACGTGTCAAAGCGATAAGTACTCATCGAGATATCAGTTAATCAGTGCTGGACACTGATTGGTAGATATCTCGGGAACTGCTGAATGCGGACGTTTGCTTCCATGTGCACATGGAAGCTCTCTTCAATATGCTTCTGACGACTATAAATAG
>Ga0153955_100121_pt1 | contig 54608 bp, 77 predicted proteins | sample TSFL039MetaG_FD_104744 | JGI IMG/M metagenome (GOLD analysis project Ga0153955, IMG submission 104744) | Attine ant fungus gardens microbial communities from Florida, USA - TSFL039 MetaG | ecosystem: Host-associated > Fungi > Mycelium > Unclassified | place: USA: Florida, Wekiwa Springs...
CGCTTGTGTACTTTTGGTCATGTCAGCAATGAGACGTTGAGATCCGCATCCATCGGTTACCTACGGTAGTATCTCATTTTGAACCTTCTGCACGCAGTCCTCAGGTGATTAAATTCCGGTACATCCTGAAAACTGATACATCGAATGAGGGAGTCATCGATACTCGAAAAGAAAATGAGTAATATCAAGTTAGTAAAAAAAAGACAACCGTACAAGCGATGAACTAGGTAGAACGAGTCCGCGCCCATAGATATAATTGTGCATACTTCAATTTACAACACTTATGCTGAAGATGGACTATCCTTAGTTCATTACCTCTTGAGCTGGGTCTGTAGATAGTTATTGGTCTGTCTATATACATAGCTCGCTGCGTCTTGGGTGCTCCCATTGCGGTTAATAAATAGAAGTGTGTCGAATAACAATCGATACAAAACAGATATGAGAGATTAGATAAGATCTGTAGGATATTTGACTATATCAACTCATAAATTAGTTGGCACTCTCATTAAATTTGATTTTCCCATGTTCTCTTTGTCCATTTTTCAGAATAGCTCATGATTTAAGCCAAACCTTATGTTTCTAGTGGTGATGGGAGATGGGACCCCCAAGAGCCCATGTGGAGAGGTGGACCTCGAAACACGAGCTCACATCTTGACAGAATGCCCCAGATTCACAAAAGATCGTGTCACACTGCCTCACCCGTGCTTAGGTGATCTCATCAAATTTCTCACATCCAACCCCACTGCGTTCGCTTTCACACTACCCAGAGAACCTCCATGAACCCCAAAGTCCATCAACGACAATGCAAACTTCAGCTCCCCCCCACAGGAGGCACCAACAAACATGGACAGGACCTCACCTGCTCGCTTCGGAGTATGCCCTTGCTATCTCACTCATGAATTCTAGTCTCTCTTTATCCTCTTTTTTTCTCTGTCTGCTAGTCTGGTTTCTTCGCTTCATATTTATAGGGCTAGGACCCTGTAGTCGGTAGGCTACCACGGACTGTGTACGTACACCGCGTTATAAATTGTTGAATTAAAAAAAAAAAGATGGGAGATGGGACGTGAAGAGTAACGTGATCCGGTTTTTTTGGGTTCAGCATTTCTATTCCGCAGCAAGCTGGTACCAAGACACGGAGTGCCTGAATAGGGTCCGATGTCAACTGTGTGTCTACAGGAGGCATGTAGCCAAGGGAGCAGGGTGTAGGCGAAGTTTGCAACGCGATTCAGGTGATTCACATGCGGTTTCAACCTGTGGACCCCTGAATAATCAGCAAATTTTTGTTTTTTCAGGATTCCGTAACTGATAACTGGGATGGATGTCACACAAGATCCTTCAATCTTCATTCTTGGCCCTATCATTGTCTATGTGAACCCTACTTTTCCAGCAGAGACATAATCATCGGAAGCTGCGGTCTGGTTCTGTCGGCACCTTTGACGTATGGACCTGCGATACCATTCATGGTCCAACCAATTTCCCTTTCTGAAGGGAAAAAACTGAATTTGCTGAGAAGAACCGATAGGACAACCTCTATCAGATATAATCAGGGGGCCATTAGAGCGAAGAAGGAACTGCACACGTACTCATTTCCAGTTGCGAGAACTTGAATCCTCTACAAATCATGGTCAGAATGAGTCAGAGAGATACGGAGTAAACTCACATGCATGCACGGCTGCCTCCCATGAATGTCATCCTATGGTTAAACTTAGCAGATACCATTACACCTCGTGGAACAGATACTCGCAGATGGGAATATATTCCTGGAATATGTGCCTCAACGACGGCTTCCGGGAGAGGGGAGAGCCACCTTTCTGGTTTCCACTCATATGAATCTGTTCCCCAAAGCTCCGGATTGCAGTTTGCTCCGAATGCTGAGACGATGATGTTTGTTCCTTTGGCCACAAATATTTCTGATCGTTCTCGGCCATCTATGCATTGAACAGGTTTTGATAGTGGAAGAATGACATCTCTTCCGGCTCTTAGGTTTTTTCAGCTCAATCCTGTATGATTTATAGAGCAACAACATACGTCCGTAGGAAGGCCAAGTTAACAGGAGGGAATCTAAAAGATGGCTTATGAGAAGCAGAGTTAATGACATTGGCCTGTTACTCACACCCGGAGAGTCTCCCTACAAACAGCATCAAGGTAAGGAAGGCTGACAAGCTGATCATAATTCAGTTGGCCATTCATTTGAGCCTCTTGTATCTCCTCCCTTAATCTTTGTTGGGTGTGAGGGTGGGTTGCAAGTAATTGTAGGATCCGAGACAGCGCAGATGAAGTAGTATCCATGGCAGCGAAGACCAGTGTCCTAACAAACAACTGAATTCTGGAATAGCAAACAGGCACATCAACCTACGAGACCTATTTGTCGTCATCAATAAGTCGAAATAGCACATAGACGAAGGACAGACCTGCCCAACGACTTCCAAGTCAGTGAGGCGATCCTCTTCAGATGCAACGGCGTTGGCTCTCACTTGAATTCTGCGTCAGCAATAAGAATGTAGTTGAAGACTGATACGTACTCAAGATGCTAATAATGTCTTTCTTATTTTGTATTTCAGCTGCAACTCGAGGATCTGTGCTTCTCATAGCTTCTTTCTTTGTCTTGATAATTTCAATGGAGGTTTGGGACATAATATCGATGACTTCTTTCAAATCTTGGACACGTTTTGAGGGGATTAGATCGATGATCATTCTCTTTAGTCGGGGAAAATTGAACCTTGCTGCATGGTGAAAAGCAAATTGATTGGCGAAGAAACCAATGGGCCCTCCAGTAAGTGGTCTTTAGAGAAAAGAGTCAGAAAATCGTTTATCAGACGTCAGGAGCATACACGAATCTCTTCACAGATTGACTATATGGATGATAATCGTTTTCATCCTCCAGGGAGTCGAATGAATAACCCATCCCACTCTGCCCGATAAGTTCTAAGGCTGTACGAGTCATCCAATGTAGGATGTCGATCTCTTGGGGGCCGTCCTTCACTTTCTTGGCAAGAACCGTGCGTAACTGAGTGTTGAAGTTGGTTAACGAACATAGAATTCAGGCAGAATATACTCTATGTGTCACTTCGTAAAATAATGGAACTAAAGTTGCATAAGAAATGTCATCAGTGCAAGGGGTTATTTGCACGTACTCATGTCTCTCATGTGATTGATAGAAAAGACTGGGTTTAGCATCTTCCTCTGTTTTCGGTGCTGCTGGCCTGTGATAGTGATAATGGGTGAGGCGTTCGACATTCAATTTGAGGAATATCCCACTCAGAGTCGAGAGAAGACCCTCCCCAAAATAAACGTTGTTACGCCTTGCAGAAATGCGTCAAGCCATTTGTCACAAGTTCAACCATCGCTCACTTCATCAACGATATTGATGGTTCGTAAGTCCATTGATCCTAATACGCAGTGTAAAATAATTGTATGTTGCGACGGATGGCACTCAACTTTAACGAGGATATGGTAGAGTGCTTTCGGGTCAGAAGTCAGCAATAAACGTTCCTTAGCGATGGATCAATTGCCAATCTAGACAATGAAAGGCGTCATACTCCTAAAGCGCCTTTTATTCTCATAGTGGTTCCATCTGTTCAACCACCGTGAGAAAAGGTTAAATTCGCCAAATGGATACTTACAGCTTTCGAGGATCTTCCGATGGAAGTCCCATCCCTCAGGATGGTATAATTCGGGTATGTTGCCTAGAACAGTTAGATGAATTGAAGCGAAATGATATATTGATTCACCAAAAACCAGGGAAGTAGGTGGGGGACTGGGTAAAGTATCCAGTGAAGATCTAGCCAGGATTCTCCTGAACAATTTCAGGGTAATCCAGGATACGAAGCAAAATATCAAAGTTTGGATAGAGGCGAAGAGCATTGGATAAGGAAACTGACTAGGAGAGTGGAGACACAATGAATGATCATATATACGAACCGTCGTTTGTGCGCACTCCAGAGGTCCCCGGGTCGGATCTTGTCTCTCCAATGTATACCATATATGGTTTTCAAATCAAGGCAGGTGCCATGCTGTCATTTTACACAGATCCCGGATCACGCTATTCGGATCACCGCCACTTCTGATAGCGGATGCTGGTTTAGGATGTCCCCTTGTCTGTCTTATCAGATTCTGTTTATGAACTTCTTGAGTACCCACCTCAGTCATATTTCATTTGCTGGAACCTCCTTTAATGTTGCCCCAAGATTTTAATAAATATGCAAAATAAAATAAGTGCAGTGTTTGGGAGATGGTATGTTAGACAGTGGTATTGGACACATAAGGAATGTGAAGGGGAGTTTAGTGATATTCATTTGATGACATCTTGGAAACAGAAGGCACTGGGGTTATGACTGAGGAATGTGAATATTTTTGTGATTCAGAATAGCTCAAGGCGGTTGCATTCGGGTAGGATGTGACTTTGTGTTATAGGATCAATTTCTGTGACATAAAATTACTGTCACATCAACCTCTTCTGCCTATGATCGTCGAGAAAAAACGCCAGAAAACCTCAAAACTGGAATCAAAGCCCAAAAGACGCAAAAAAGTAACGGAAGCCCCTGATAGCTTTTCCAAGCCGACGAAACGGAGTCGGCCTGTAACACACTCATTTCCGATCGTTGAGGAGTCAGATTCAGAAGAAAGGAGCTCTGGTGAATGGGATGATGTACCTGATGAGGGTCATAGTTCTGTAAACGATGATCTACTGGATGAAAATCAGATGGATGTAGACGAGAGTGCTACTAAAAAGAGACAAGCACAAAAAGAGCCTAATGGTGTGAGGATTTGTATCTTGTTCGAATACTCAATAATAAATGCATCCAGCTGCCCGAGAATCTCACAAAGCACAGAAGATTCTGCTTGAACAACGAAAGGCGGCCAAGCCTAACTCAACATTGCTGAGTGATGCGAAGAGAGCCTGGTCACTCGCTCGACAGAAAAATATTCCGATTCCCGAACGTCAAAAACACGTACAAGGACTCATGAACGTGTTACGTGGAAAAATTAAGGAAACTGTTCTCAAACACGACGCTAGCCGGATTGTTCAGACTATCGTTAAATGGGGTCAACAGAAAGATCGAGATGAGATTGCTCTTGAGCTCAAGGGTAATTATAGTAACCTCATTCAGAACAAGTATTCAAAGGTTGCACCAAGCTTCCTGTATCTCCAATAGTGAGATTGACAAATCTCCCAGTTCCTTGTCGCAAAACTCGTCCGTCTCTGCCCCGCTCACCGGGCTTCTATTCTCCAAGAATTTCAGTCAAATGTTCTCCGGCTTCTGCTTCACCGGGAAGCGTCTTCTGTACTTGCCGATGCCTTTGAACTCTATGCCAATGCATACGAACGGACATTTCTTCTACGTGATTTCTACGGAAAAGAAGCCCTTCTCTTTAGTGTAACACAAGGCAGTGTTGAAGATAAGGAACGCGCAAAGAAAGGCCTCTCGGGACTACTAGAAGGGCTAACTAACGAAAGACAACTACGAATATTAAGCTCAGTGAAAGATAGCCTTTTTCTTGTGTACGTTTCTGGTGATCTTTGGTATCTGTTGCTCAGTACAACTTTTCACCAGGTTTAATAATCCCAATAAAGGTGCTGTAACACATGCGATTGTACATCGGATCCTATGGGAGTATTTGGTTGCTATCAACGCACTTCCCGATGCATCAGAACAGGAAAAGCTTCGGAGAGAAGTGTTTGAAAGGTATATTCTGTCTGACGGGACCTCTCATCTATATTGATCCTTAGGACAGCTGTCAAGAGCTCTTGGCAGAAATGGTACACACAAAAGATGGGAGCCGTGCTGTGCGAGAGTTCATCGCCCAAGGAACGGCCAAGGTCTGCATTTTAATGGAAGCCATCAAGAGTACTCACCAACTTATACCCAGGACCGAAAACAAATCCTCAAAGTCCTCAACCCTCATATCGAACGAATGTGCATAGATGACGAGGCTCAACTGGTCTTATTTACAGCTCTTGATGTCATCGAGTCTGATCCTTCCATATTCGAGTTATCGTTATTTTCTGATTTTATCCTGCAGTGATACCAAACTTGTTGCCAAGTCCTTGATTTCAGCAATGACTACCTCAGCACATAACATTTACAAGAAACCTCAGGGTCTTCGTGCTCTTGTTTATCTCCTTACATCGCGCAGCAGACGACATCTCATGCCGGTTCAAATTGTCTTGCTTGAAGAAACTGATGCTGTCCGCCAGAGAACGAGTAAAAAGGATTCAGAAGCTCGCATAGCCGAAATCTGTAGATTTTCGAGTGAAGCTCTGCTTGAATGGATAGTGCAAAGTGGGGTTCAGCTTTTAAGCGACCCTAGGGGGAGTTTGATCACAACTGAAGTAATGCTCTATGCTGATGGAGGTTTGCTCTTTCCCTGAATTCATCGCGTTCTGGCTGATCATCTTCAGACAAAGAAAGCGCGACAAAAGCCCTCCTGGACGCCATCGCTGTACCTTATCCATCGTCAGATCCGTCAAACCCGCATCCGATAGACTATTCATGGACATCGCGAATGTACAAATCATTACTTCAAGGCGGCCACTTCAACAAGAAAACACAATCTGTTGAACTAATGAAGAGCTGGGATGCTTCGAAATTTGCGAGTACATTTGTGGATATCATACCACCAAAGACCGCTGTAGCAATGTGCAGCGATGGAGAGAGGAATGGTAGTTTTGTCATTGCAGCCCTTTGTGAGACTCTTGTGAAGAATAATAAGAAAGCTGAGAAGCAGAAAGTGAAAAGCTGGTTTGGCGAGAAGGAGAAGGCGGCAATCGAGGAGGGTGGTGGAAGGGGTAAACTTCTGTTGCTAGAGACACTTGCGTTGTTGTAGTTCGTGATCTGTTGACTTGGCTTACCTGCCATCCAGGTAAGGTGTCCGCAACAAGGCTGCACCCAAATATTAGTAACACCCAGCGGGTATATTTCTTCGCCAAGCCTTGATTGGATGTTATGTACTGCAACTATAGGGATGATATTTACCTAGCAGTGTGAAGCAGGCACTAGATTCAATAACTCTGATCTCGTGCTATGTGACATTGTCCAAGATAACCTCTGGACAACAAAGGGCAGTAAATCCTGGTGAATGGTGTTTTTGAAAATCGGTGTAGAACCAGTGAGATACGTTTGGTCGCAACTGTGCGGAAACCCTATAGGAATAAGGCTGCGAAAATTTTTCACTTACGATTCAAAATATTCTACTTGCATACAGAAAAGGAGGTAGGTATTTATCATCTATGTAGGCAAGGTGGCGTGCATTTCCAGAGCTTCAGGAACTTTCCAGTCTGACTACACCCTTCCTATGCGATCATCTTTCTGCAGCACTTCGCCCACATGTCTCTCCTTTGGTTTCTGATGATACACTCCCTCTGTTGCTATGCCCTACAGACAAGGCCCTCCGCATCTTAACACTTGTTGCGGAATAGAAATTCCGAATCCCAAAAACATTGGTGGTATGGCATGTAACTAGATATGATGTCATTCCTTCCATATATCCCTCCTCCCTGATCCACTCACCAATCCAGTCTGCTTTCTTATCTTCGCAGCTTATCAAAATCTCCACCAATTTTTTCAAAAAGGCTGACAAAGCACTTGCTCATCGTGTGCTTACAGAACTGATTCAAAGTTCCTTATCAGATGATTACAGCTCTAATTGCCACAGGTTCGATTTGGACCATCAGGAGCTGTCAGAGCTTATACGCAAAGGAAGAAAACGGAGGACATACAGCTCTCAGCCTCAACAAAATCAATACCAGGGACAAGAACTTGAGTCCAATGACGGTGCAGCAGAGAGATCTCAAGCTTCAGGACAACAGATTGGTCAGCGACGACGAGCAGGAGCCAAGTTCCACCCTCATCAAGCAAGCTCACAACATCGAAAGCCAATTTCACTGCAAGAGAGAAAAAGTGCAAGCAACATCGCAGTCAAGAAAGATGTAGATGCATTCATTCTTGGTTGTGACTCTAGATCCTGGGACTATTAACTGGTGTCAGTTCGCTCAAAAATAGCAAAATGTATATATGAAAAGCATGTGTGATTGCCTTACCATTCGCCTGTGATTATTAGGGTTAATATTCAAGTATTGGAGGAGGTTTTGAGTCCCCAGGTCCGTATAAATAACATCGACGTGATCCATCGTCAGATTCAAAAGCTTCTCCTAAAATTGCAACGGGTGACTCATGCTTCCTCGTGGACTGAACAAGACAAACGCGAGTTGACATTCGCTTGGCATCGTCTGAGTGGTATGTTGATGAAAATGTATATTTCCACCAGCTGCCCAGAGTCTATTCAGTGGCTTAATGAATTCAAGAACTTAAGATCATCGTCTGGTTGTCCGATCGCAATGTCAGTCTGTTGATTGGCATGATTTACTATCTGATAATGCTGTGGCTGATGAACGTGCATCATCAGGCGTGCCTTGGGATGCATCTACTACTGAATTATTTGATATATTCAAACCGTACATTTGTCCTCTAATCATTGATTCCTCTAACTTACATGCAGAACTCTTGCACCTTGCCCAATCCCTCCATCTGCTGTCAATGAAAAGGAATGTCCGCACGCCTCTTCCACCGTTAAGATGTCCCATGGTTGTAGCACACACCTGGGATTCCTGTGCCGTTCAAAAACTGGGCATGAAGACTATCAATGTTCCGCGTCCAATAAAGAGCGAGGAAGAGGGAGTTGAGGTTGATTTGTAGTCGAGAATTTTGAGGGGAATGTGACCTAGGTGGTGACCGGTACCCTCAGCTGATTTTGAATTTCTATCACCTTCGATTAAATGAGCCATCTGGAAGTCCCAGAGACACCTCTCTTTTTTCAATTCATAGATTTGTAACATGGAACTTGTTGGCAGACCACAGATACATGATCCCAACAGTGAGTACCTAGGAAAGAAAATTGAGAAGGGAAAGTGAGAAGACAGAAACACTCACATAGTGTCAATTGAACTATGAGTATGGGGTTTCCTTCACTGAGTGCTTGATCACATGGGCATGCTGTTAATTCATGGGGAAAAATCAGGCTCTGTATTCCTGTAAGGGTGCATGGTTTGTAATTGTCTGACCATTCTTGTACATAAAGAGTTGGAGAAGAGTTGGAGACGCCAACTGCCTCCTTATGTAAGTGTGATACAATTAAGTTACGTAATAATCATTAGTCTAACCAATCTGTCGTTGATTCTGAAATCTAACTCTTTGCTTGCGTGCAGAAGTACCTACTTTTCTCGCTGTGGATACAAGACCATGACTTCCGGATACCCACGCCGGTCAAGACTTCGTGTTGGCGTTGTTCAATTTTCCCCAAAAGTATCACCTATTGCAGGCCTGAGTGGCTCAGTTTATTTATCTAAGAATTCAAATCTATCAGATAGGCCAAATTCACGCGAATATAAGGAGGGCCAAGGAGTTAACGGAGAGGTTATATCGGATTTCTGCTGATATCTTTTCCTCGTGTTAATCTATTCAAAAGGATCCAACCGGGTTCTTTGGACCTTCTCTGTTTTCCTGAGATGGCTTTCACTGGTAGCTTCAAATATCTTTTTTATTCTAGAGATAGACATCAAAACGCTCTTTTATAGGCTACAGCTTTGAAAGCGCATCTGCCGTGACTCCTTACCTGGAGAAACCACGAATCGGACCGACATCTAGTTTCTGCTCAAATCTCGCTCAGAAACTGGAATGCTATATCGTCGCTGGGTATCCAGAGTTTTTGGAGCCAGAAGATCTCGAGAAATACTCGAAATGTGATCGGGTCATGTTCGATGACTATGAGTTTGCTAATGAAGAACGCAACTCTCTCCCCAAGCGGAAAATCGTTGGTGCCAATAGCGCCATGTTGTATGGTCCCAAGGGAGAATGGATCGGAGGGTATAGAAAGACTAATTTATTCAAAACAGACAAGACGTGGGCAGCTGCTGGTGTGTTGAACCCAGAGACAGCGTTCAAACCTAAAAGCAATGAACAGGTCCCGGATTTACGACGTACCACCTCCCTCACCCATTACACACCGTCACTTTGGCAATTTGTATGGATCTCAACCCTTCACCTCCCGGGGATTGGCAACTTGAAACGGGACCGTATGAATTGGCTGAATATTGCCAGACTCAAAGCACCGACGTTTTGGTCCTATTAAATGCCTGGCTAGAGTCCGACTACGAATTAGATGACGAACCCGACGAACCCTCATGGAGGACACTCCAATATTGGGCAGCCAGATTACGCCCTTTGTGGAATTACCAACACAAAACCGACAATGATTCTGAACCGCTGGCACATCACAGAACAACGGTTGTCATTTGTAATCGAACAGGAGAGGAGAATGGTGGGACTAGTCACCCTAATCATAGTATAGATCATCTGAATCGATATGTCTGCAGGCACCGTTTTTGCAGGTTCATCAGCTTTGTTCCAATTGAGTCAGGCAGTGGGAAAGCCTAAGCTTTTGGACATGATGACCAAAGAAGAAGAAGGTATCCGCATTTGGACCACCTAATTCAAAATTCACCCTCCACTCAGCATGTGGAACTTCCACTGCTTTTGTACAATAATCTTGATATCTTCAATATCATCGACTACATCGTCGTCATAATTTGAACTGCTGCGATTATCAGATATATGGGAGACAGCTTGAACTAGCCTTTCAATTTGATCGATGTATCCGTTTGTAGTGCTCGACAACGACAAAGCAGTGAACTCGATTTCTCGGGCAACGTGATACACTAAATGTTCCCTAGAAAATCGATTAAAATGAGTTGGGATATCCAACCTCTGAACTTGCCATTTTATTTGCTTGGCACAAGTGGAGCCCATTAATTGGTCGAAGTTAAGGGCGAATAGTCCTTTTCGTATTTTGTTAAATTCAGCCTTGCGTCTTGCCAGCTTTTGGTGGCGGATTGACACAAGCTGACGTTTTGGAGAATGTAAAATCGTACCTCAACTTTGCTTGACGATGGATTCTCAAGTTCAACTTCATTATCAAACAGATGTAAATGAACTAGATAAATCTGTTAGAAAATTTCATCGTAATGAGGATTCTCACCTGCTCTCGGGACTGGTTCAACACTCGAGGCCTTTGGTAATGGGTTTTCCAAGTGTTGTCCAACTTTCTCAGCTAAATTAGTGGTCAAGGCGATTTGGGGTTCAGGTGGAGGAATCTCAGATTGACGGTTGCCTGATATCTTGGATGGGGGTTTGAACGGCTTCGCCAAAATCTTCGCAGATCCAAAAGGAATGGTTGCTAAAGCTAAATTAGTTTTCCACTGTTTGTAGCATATCAATTACTAACTCAATGGTCGAGTCGAAGAAGCTTTAGCTTTCTTGGCATTTCTGGTTGAGTTTTCAATATTTCCTCGTTTGTTGTCTATCGGAGCGGCATGATCAGCCTGGCACAATGGCGGGGCATTTGAGTTTATCTTGATCACTTGGATGCACCCAAATGAAAGTCAAAAAATGATCTACGACCTGTGTTCCGATCTACACGTACCTTGTCTTGATTTAGGAGGTTCTAGCCAATTCATTGTGCTCTGTGGTGTCAAAATCTTGATGCGCATTTGAGTCTTCTGTGGGTATTTGCAAACCTAATCCCCCGTCAGGTTGGTCTTAGGATATCTCAGACTGCGCCCACATCACACATATTGTTACAGTACTTCTTTACCACTTCTGGATCATTACTGTCAATGTTTTCTCCGAAATAACGGCAGATGGTCTATAGATATCGAGTCAGTCGTTCTGAGTCCCTTCAGGTCACTCCAGACGTACTATATGTCTGCAGGTCGTTGCATTTTCAGCGAACTGAATGAGCTAAAGCAATCATTAGCGGGGGTCCTCGCTATCTTTGCAACAATCGATCTTTCACCTCGTCTATACTACTTTTTGCCCTTTGGGTCGGAGACGGTCCATCAAACCCATCTTGTAGGCGATTCGAGTTAGGGGTTGCAACTAATTCACGAATACGATGTGCATCTTCCCTAGCTTGTTGACCATTGCATCAGAAATTCGAGGCTAGAAAGCTTAAGAGGTACTTACAGTAGTACAAAATACATTTGGACGGCTTGGATGAATAATAAACTAGGAATGGAAGTCTGCGAAGGTAGATACTTACTAATCCATCTCTCCCGGCCCTCCCTGACAACAAATCAATCAGGCAAATTGTGAAGGAAAATCATAGCTGATATACCTGTTTCCTGGTAATAGCCTATTCAATAGATCAACAAGAGACTGCATGCTAAAAAAACTTTTCACCTTCGAAACTTGCCGGAATGTCATAATGAATGATATATCTATTTTAAGGATGACCAAATAAGAGTGAAACAGGGTAGTTTCTGACGAGACGCATACCGAACTTCACCCTTGTCAATCCCGAGACCAAAAGCAACTGTGGCAACAACCTCAAACCCCTAATTAGACGACGTGATCAGGGACCTGTAAAGACTTACCAAATCCACTCCACCCGGCTCACCGTGCCCCCCAGCCGACCAATTCTTCAACGTTTGCTTGAGCATATCAGCACTTGGATAAGAATCAGCAAACTTGACTTCACGGCAAACCAAATAGATGGTGACCGACTTGATTCCACGGTGGTACGGTTTCGCATTCAAACCTTTTCCGCGAAGAAAGGCAGCAAGCGCATCACAAGTAACTCTAGTTCTACAATAGATAATACCCGAGGAAGCTCTATTTCGCCGTTGATACAGCAACGTGATATAATCAAAGACTTCTTGCATTCTGGCGTTGGGCTCCAAAGTGGAGCTATAGCGAACCTAGCAAGATTTTAGATTAATAAAAATGATTTTTAGCCTGACGAGTTACTCGCCTCATAGAACAGATTATTTCTATTGAAAGGATGAACGACATGGTAAAGATCATGCGAGTTCATCTTCAGATTGTGCAAAATATCGCGTTGAACTCTGGTAGGTGAGAGTTGAATGAAGAAACTGAGTTCAATACGGGAAAGCACATACACTTGTGTCGCCGTTGCCGTTAACGCCATTATTGGAACATCAGGGTAGCGGTCTCTGAACTTTCCGAGACCGCGGTAATCGTTACGAAAGCTATGACCCCATTCTGAGATGCAGTGTGCCTGCGGATAGATGAAGTAGAACTCTCAAACCAAGTCATAGGGTTTTACCTCATCTATAACTAGACGGTTAAGATTACGGTTTTCATAGACTTGGTCCAGTAATCGAGTACATTCTGATGTTGCATATTTTTCAGGAGTGACTAAAGGAGTGGTGTCATGAGTTGTAGAATAATTTTATGCGTATGCGAGGATATACACACTATAAAGTAGCCTCAAGCGTGGACACTGTGATACCAAGTCCTTCTCAATCTGCCAATGGCGCCTAGCATCAGCTTCTATGGTTATGAGTTATCATCGAAATGCGTCCTCACTTCTTGTCGTTCGGCTATCCGTGTCTCAGCCATCCATGCTACCACATTCACTCCCTTGCTCTGAAGATTCTCGACCTCTGGATTCTGTTTTATCAGTACATTCTTGTAGATTTGACGAAGAAGAATTACGATCGGACATCAGAGCTGACGACAGACAGTAGTCAGCTTTACAGTCAACGACAAACAAGTTCCCTTATGCTTACCGCATAACGGAGAAATAACAAGGGTAACACCAGCTTTTGCCATGACAGCCGGTAACTGGAAGCACAGACTCTGCATACAATCAAGGTATTTGCAGCTTGACAAGAACAGTAAACTTCCGATGCGTACCTTTCCCATTCCCGTAGGAGCAAGAACAAATACATCTCGCCCTGTATTCACAAAAAAACGTGCCTTTTGAGAATCCAGGCAAAGCTAGATATGAATAAACACCCACCAGCAACAGCAGCTTCAACAATGGCTTTTTGTTTGCCCTTGAAATCACGATGTCCGAAAACTGTTGATTGACTACTATCAAATTTTTGTGGAATATTGCAATTCACGATTAGAAGCACCTTGGTGAAGTATCCTGGAGAGACACATTTGATATTCCGACAGCATTGACAGAACAGTAGGAGGCTCACTGATAGCAGTCAAGAAAAGTTCCATTCTCTGGTTTCATTATTCCTCAGGCATGCGCAACGCAACACGATCCAGAGATATATGAAGGTCGCGCGATGCGATGACCGACCACGTGAGATCACAAGTTTATAAAGTCACATGCCAAATATCCAATGGAACGTATTTATACCACGAGCAGACAAATGCTAAGATGAGGCTAAGATGCGGTGGGTGAGGTACATAGCGGTACACTACTGACCACACACGAGCTTCAGTCGTTCCAAGTTAGGTGTGAATGTTTGTGGCGGTGAAGTAGTTAGGTCCTCTGTAGGGTTGGAGATGGATGTACTTGTACGTAACTTAAAGGAGCTTGACGGTGAGATGATTGCTATGACTCGTGTCGGTTGGGGTTCTATCATGGGTACAAGACAGTTGGAAGTCCTGCAAGCTTCATTCTCACTCCTATCTCAAAGAGGTAATCCAAGCACTTGGCTTATTGTAAGTTTCTCTCGTACAAGGTGCGCTAGAAAGAAAAAACAAACCTCTGTTTGTGTTTTAGCTTTCTCCCAGTCTTTCCCTACACGCGACTATGTCTATACACTCGGGAAACCGGCAGTAGTTTTTAAACTCACCCCAGACGTAGACACCATGCCTGCGCACAAGGACACCAGCTGCATCAGGAAATTTTCTCATAGCCTCGGCCATACTGTCCCGTAGATCTTCCTCAAACGGCGTGTTCTCAATGATCGGAACAACCAATGTATCGAGATAAGATAGAGCAGCACCAACACCACCCACCCTCACGCCTTTTATCATCTGAGAAAAGTGAATTTCCTCTCAAAGATCGTGATTCAAGATAAAAATATCTTTACCTCCTATTCCCCTTGCTTGTGAGTAAAAAGAAAAAAAGCCAAATGTTTCTTCACAGTGAACTCACTTGGTGAGAAATAGTAAATGCAGTTCCCTTCCATAGAAGAGTAGCCATTACAGCATGCTGAGAATGCGTATGAATGCAGCTACCAGCATCTCGAAGTTCAAACGAGTTCCAAAAAAGTGGAGTACAAGCCGATTCATTCAAATTCAATTGGGGTCGACGTAAGAACACACGATCAGCGTGAGGCGAAGTGGTGGGTTGAGGGTAAGGGAGCACAAAGATATGCTCTGGTTCTATTCTTTCCTTCTGCACACCGGAAGGGGCAATGTAAACTTTATCCCTACGTATAAATCGTAAATGTGCCAAATCCAGAGAGAAAGAACGTGTTTGCGGAGAAGAAAAAATAACGTACCCTTGCCTGATGCAAATCCCTCCTCCCGTACCTGTTACCCAACCAAGCTAATATATCTTTTTTGAGTCATGACTCGAAATACCTTTCCTGTGGACACAACAACGTACGTGGTAGAAAGATCGACAAAGTTCAGGAATCAGATTGGCAGGCTAACCAAAAAAAAAAAAGATCTCGTTAAATCTGATTGCAATAGAGGACCAAAACCTCTCAGGCGGCATACATGAAGAGGATCAGTAGATCTAACCAAGCTATCTTTTTCAACAGTGGTAGTCATGATGAACAGAACAGAAAAGATTCATTGATCCTATCAAAAGGGGAAGAGAGAAAAAAAATTCCAACCCATGCGCACATAAGATTACATGTGATCGATCACAGCCATGATCCAATACCACGATTTTGAAGGATACATACCTTGACAGCGGCCTTCCAAAGTAAGTAACAACGTCCCGAAAAATCACATCACATACATACATACAGATGCAACCAGGATGTCTTCCGTGTATGAACTACCACCAGTAGGAAATATCTTCTCTTTGATAGGCCTAACAGTACACATGGTGCGCCACACGTGGTTGCACTTTCCCTTGAGTACGGCCCTTCAAGCGGTCCGTCTTCCCTCCACCGAAAATAATCATTCTCTCAGGGAATTCACATATGAACAGAAGCCTAGACCCCCATTACTTCTCTCATCATTCTGGAATGTTATCCTCAAGCCTAGTTTCGATTTTAGCAGCTAGTCTTACTCTGGCTCTGAATGATGGATTGGCAAGAACACCTCCTATGGGCTGGAATCCTTACAATGCATTTCGGTAAGTCCACAAAAGAATTCGTATTTCCAATATATATTCCCGGTCATTTAGATGCGATACCACTGAACAGCAATACCACACAGCTGCCCAAAGCCTTATCAATCTAGGTTTAGATTCACTCGGCTACCACTATATCAATCTGTGAGATCACAAACCAGGGTGCCTTTTGCGGAAGAGACTCTCAATAAGGATAGTGATTGCGGTTGGCAAGGCAAAAGTCGGAATTCAAGCGGCGGTTTTACATGGGACACCACCATTCTTCCTTCAGGTGTTTCAGCTTTATCTTCATTCGTCCATGAGCTCGGACTCAAATTTGGCGTTTACTCCGACGGGTAAGTAAGTGCATTTCTTTATCAACAAGACGTCCCTAAAAAAAGAAAAATCAATACACCGTGGGTGGTGTATACACACTCAGTGGCGTCTTCGCGTGTGACTTTGTTGGCGGAACGGCTCATTACATCGGGAGTCTCAACCACGAAAATCTAGATGCAGCCAGTTTCGCAAGTTGGGGTGCAGATTATCTAAAGGTTGGGTTACATCCTGATTCGAATCTCTTTCTGATTCCTAAATGGCGACGACTTTCACAAGTATGATAACTGCTATTCAGGTAAAAGAAACAAAAAAAACTTCACCTCAAACCCCACATATATCTCACTTCCGACCATTGTTCATTCTTTTTAGTCAGCTCGACCGATTTCGTCGATTTCAATCCTCCCATTCAGGTAAAAGAGTCCCCATAGATCTCATCTCTCTACTAATAACTGCATCAAGATCCAGGTAAAGATCTTCCCGAACGAAAAAAAAAATCCAGAACTTTATTCTTCTCGTCATCTTCTAGCCCCATTACGAGACCATGCAAAAGGCACTAATGGCAACAGGACGTCCTATTGTCTTTTCCATATGCGAATGGGGAGTCCAGGGTAAGCGTTCAGGAAGATCTCCATCATGATCTAAAATCCCTCCTGACACATCTTGACACAACAAAAGACCCTGCACAATGGCCAGCTAGCGCTATAGGTCATTCGTAAGTGTTCAGATCACGATTGTGTCTTAAAAAAAAACAGAACAGATTTGAAATACGATCGATTTAAGATGGCGTATCTCGTAAATTTCTTTCTTTCCTTGATCTTTGGGAGGATGATCGTGATTTCTTCTTAGGAACGACATCGGTGCATCCTGGGATCATCTTTTCAGAATCATAAACCAACTCGTGCCCATCACCAAATTTGCAGGTCCAGGTGGTTGGAATGGTAAATAGAAAAATTTCTGATCCATCGAAATCTCATCAATGAACCAAAAAAAAAAAAAGATTTGGATCTATTGGAGATCGGGAACTCTGGATTGACAGTAACCGAACAATTAACCCATTTTGTGTTTTGGGCAGCTGCAAAGTGAGTTTTTTTTTTCCCTTTTCTGTTCTGTCAGATCTGTTGTTCAAGAAAAAAGGTCTCCATTGTTCATCTCAACAGATCTTACAAAAATTTCAACCGAGGCATTAACGATCCTCAAAAACACTCGTATTATAGCGTTGAACGTACGTTTATTATACATCCCTTATTCCCACCTTGCCCCCCCCAACCCCTTCCCACAATCTTCCAGCAAGATCCTTTAGGAAAATCAATCAGCTTCAAGAGAAGATATACAAATGACCATGACGTATGGGCTGGTCCGCTCTCCGATGGCTCAACAGTTGCAGGTAAGAAAAAATTTGTTTTTATTACCCCTCTTCCCCCTCCCAAGACTGTCAATGTCGTGGCTTATTGTTTTCTCTCAGTTGTCATCAACTGGCAAAACTCGGCTAGGTCCTTGACCTTGGATTTGGCAGATGTCGGCTTCACATCGGCAACAGCAAACGATCTCCTATCCGGCATCTCCCTCGGAAGGGTGTCCAATTCGTGAGAAGCACTCCCCATCTCTAGATGTCGGCTGGTTTTTTTCTAAAAAAAATTAACCCCTTTTGCAAGATACACTTCCAACGCTGACGCTCACGGCGTGATCGTTCTCAAGCTCAGTGGTGGTACTTTGATTCCACCTCCATCATTTACTTTCTATGACGCGGCAGCTACCGAAAACACACTTGCAGGAGGTGCTAGCGTTCGGGTCATCTCACCATCCATCAGTGTCGTCGGCTTCATCGGGAATGGTGGAACCCTGACGTTCAATAACATTGATGGAGGAGAATCTAGGACGAAACTAGTGTCCGTGGATTACATCAACGCCGATTTCGTTTTCGAGAACACGGAATGCTCCAATTGTCGTAATTCATTCTTTAGCGTCAATGGAGGCGATCCAGTCCAAGTCCAGATGCCTATATCGGGTCAAGTAAGTATTGAAATTGACATCCTCCGAATTGATGGGATGAACGATTGAACAGAGCTGGGATGACGACATCTTCTCTGGATTCGTTGTATCGCTTTCTGGTTTCAGAGCTGGGGAGAATAACACGATCGAGATATCCAACCCAAATGCGTTTACACCCGATTTTTACCGCATTGGAGTTGCAGTGTAATGAATAGATCTAGGGTTCGCAATAAGAACATCATTCATTGCGGGCCGGGCTAAGATTACGTTAATCTCACATTTTTACAATGAACACGATTAATAATAGAACAAGAAGCAAGAAGAGGGGGATCTAGGAAACGGTTGCACGTCTGAGAATGACCATAAGACCGTCCGAATGGGCGGAAAAGATAGCATCTACGGGGAACTGGGGAGAGTTGACGTCGTTCATGGAAGCGGAGAGGGGAGGCGAGGAAGCATTATTGTCGTGGCCGCGGAGGCGTGGACGATGTCGGGTAGGGGAGGTCATGGGATGGGGATGAGCACCGGATCTTGAGGAGCGAGATCTGCGCGAAGGAGGGCCTGGATCTGGAAGACGGGGGCTGTGACAACAATAATGATCAGATGAGGAGGTTGAGCGGAATTGGGTGTCACTGACATCGAATCACGGCCCTCGGTTATCAGAAGGAATTTTCCGAACCCAAAGCCGCCGTCGCTGGGCTGGCCGCGCTCGTTGACGCCCCAGCCCTTGACACAGTCGACCCAACTGATCACCTGTTTCTCATCGCGCTTGGCAACGTAGTCAAAGAAGCTGCGGCCGATGCAGTCTGTGGTGGAGACGAGGAGGTCGTTGGAGCAGTAGAGGATGGTGCAATTGAGGGAGAATCTGTCGAGAATGAAGGCAGTGCGGAAGGACTGGTTTGGGAGATGATCAAAGGTGATGGGAAGGTGCTTGAGGGGTTTAAGGTAGTCGTGGTGGTGGTGGTGGTCATCTGCTGGATCGGTGTCGGGGCTGGTGGAGGTAGGGCTTGGAGAGCTGCGAGGGCTGGGTGACTGCCAGGGAGAAGGAGGGGAAGGAGAGGCGACGTTGGGGGTTGGGCTGTGGGGCATGGGAGAGGGATCATGCCAGCGCTGGACAAGGAGGTGAGTGAGACAAAGAGAGAGGGGAAGGAAGAAACATACGCGGAATTGAAAGTTTTGGGCACTGGGAGAGATGACGGTGATTTCCTGGGCTGTTGATGCGTTTTGGAGGGCTTTGACACCCGGGCTTGCAAAGGAGACGCTTCCTACGAGGACATTGTGGACAACAGTTCTGGAAAGGGATGATGAGGGCCGAGAGAGGAGAAGGAGAGAGAGAGGGATGACCTTGACTGCAGTGGGCATGAGCAGAGGAATGAAGAGTGAAAGAAAGAGTACAGACGATGCCGCAAAGAACATAGCCTTTGTATGGATCCTTGTGTCGCATGCGGAGATAGGCAAGGACGGCAGCCTTGTCCTGGTTGATGGTGTCACTGGGAGGGGATGAGGGGAGTGAATGGGAAGGAGGAAAAGAGAGGCAGCGGACTAGTGAAGCTGTCTGACGCGACCGAGTTCGTCTGGGTGGACAAGTTCGAGAGAGGGACGGCCGACGAGCTCGTGGGGTTCAAAGCCTGGAAGGGGTGAGAGGGGGCCGTGCGCAGGAGAAAGAACAGACCAAGGAGGTCGGTGACCGAGTCTGTCATGTAGATCCATCGTGCCTGTGGGGTGTGAGCGCAGGCGGCGGCGAGGACGGGCACGGACCTCTTGCGAGAAATCAACAATGCCAACTGTGGAGTGACTCAGCAGGACACAAGACAGAGCAGAAACGACGGACTGAATGAGACACAGGGAGGACTGTGCATGGTCTCCGCCAACAGAACATTCTCAACGAGAGCCCGTTGTGGCACCGCGGAGGAGCCGCCGGACTTTCCCACGAGATACTTCCCATCACCGAGATCTTCCCATGACACGGACGCAATTACTTCGAAATAAAAATAACTACCTGGCTTATGTGGTCCTCTCTTCCGCTCATTGCACCGGCCGATGTCGTGCTCGTGTACATGGTGTGTGTGTGTTTGCCTGTTATTCCAGTCCTGCTCATCGCGCGCACAGACCAGGGCCCATATTCTGCCCCTCCAGGTCGACCCCAACGTCGTCCTCAACACAAAGTTCGGCGTCTACCATGTCGCAGACTTTGTCGCACGTCCCTACGGCTCAAAGGTCCGCCCTCGCTCCGGCAACGGCTTTGTCTATCTTCTCCGCCCCACCCCAGAGCTCTGGACCCTCGCTCTCCCCCATCGCACCCAGATCCTCTATCTCGCAGACATTGCCTTTATCCTCTCCCGCCTCAACATCCGTTCCGGCAGCCGTGTCATCGAGGCTGGTGTGTCGCCTTTTTTCATTCTTTTTCTTATTCATATTCTCTTCCAGGGACTGGCTCGGGCTCTTTCACCCATTCTGTTGCACGCTCCATCGGTGCCTCTGGCCATCTCTGGTCCTACGAGTTCCACGAGCTCAGGGCAAACAAAGCAAGGTCCTCCTCTTCCTCTCCTCTTCTTCTCATCCTCACTCACATTAGAGACGAGCTCTCCCGCCATGCCATGACAGACAGGGTCACCCTCACCCATCGCAACGTCTGCAAACACGGTTTCACCGTCCAAAACACCGTCGATTCAGGCATGTTCCCTTCTCCAATCCTCTCCCTTTCTCTTCATCCCCTTTCCAGTCTTTCTTGACCTCCCTGCCCCATGGGACGCCATACCCCATGCAAAACTCGCCCTGCGTGTACGTTCTTCTCCTCTTCCCCCTTCCATTCAGTTCATCCCCTCCCAGAACGACCGCATCACCCGCATCTGTTGCTTCAGTCCTTGCATCGAGCAGGTCTTACGCACAGTCACCGCCCTCAACGACGCGGGTTTCACAGGTTTGCTTATTCCACCATTGTCCATTCACAATCTCATCCCTTTAGACATCACCATGTACGAAACCCTTGTTCGTCCACACAAGGTCTCCCATATCCCACACCTTCAATCCATCGCCCATGTTTCTCAGCGCCTCCGACAAGCCGACATCCATCGCGAACAGAAACGTCTCCGACAGATTGCCAACAACAACAAACGTAAACGTGAAGATTCCTCCGGTGATGAATCACCACCCGAATCCAAACCTGTACTAGACAAACAGTTGTCTGTCCCTCCTTCATCTTCCGCTTCGCGCCTCAGCGTCTCGAATCCCCTACCACAAGTCCGAGGCCATACTTCTTATCTCACTTTTGCTGTCCTGGTTCCTTTTTCAGTACCCTCGCAACTCCCAGAAGCATGAACTGTATCTAGTACATGTAAAATTCAACCCTTCTTTGATCTCCGTGGACGTAGTCTCCTCGTGGTTACCCTGCTCTTTTTCACTGGTCCGTGATCCTCCGACTCTTCTTCATGTTCCCGTTTGAGCGACGATGTTTCATGGTCCGCGAGCTCTACCATCGTTCTGGGTATCGCATGGATGTTTTTGTCCATCCCCACCACTTCTTGATCGTCATCATCAAGATCATAAGTATGGAAATCAACTTTGTCTTTTGGTAATGGTAAGGGCTCTGGCACCTGTTGCTGCTGTTGCTGCTGTTGATGATGGGATTTGGGTAGATGGAAAGCTTGTACCACATCATCAGGTTGAATTAGATCACCCTCATAGATTTGCTAACCCATCTCCATGTTGGAAAAAAAAACTCACGTTATATAGACAACAACGTACCTCTACTCTCTGTTGTAATGGCCCATACTGTTCTTGTAATCTTTGTCGTATCTTAAGACCTTGAATTAATCGTGTCCATTGTTTGATCACTTTTTCTTCTCGTTTCATACGTGCTTTCTCTTCTCTCATTCGCTCCGATTCCCAGAATGCCTATTCGAGTCGATGTCAATGAACAAGATCAACAAATAGAATAGGCAGCGACGTACTTCTAATAAAACCTCTTCATTCTCTTTCGCTATCACTATCCCTTCTAATACCGGAAACGCTCTCCGTTTCTTGAACTCGAAACTCGTCTGACAAAACATGATGAGGAAAGAAGACGCAAATGGTGGTTGGAAACAAGCACACACAACGGCTTCAGCGAAATCGAATCCTAGTTTCTTTGCTATTTTGGCAATACCTTTATCTGTAAAGCACATCAACAACGTTTTATTTTTTGTGTCAGGATGAACTTGCAGGGAAGATGAACGCCACCGTGAGGTAGCATAGATGGTGTATAAAGATCAATGTTGCCGTAGTTATTTTTGGGTACAATTCCCTAAAGAGAGAGACCATTTAGAACAAGAAAGAAAGTAAAAAAACTCACGTCAATGATAGGATCTGGTACATACACCTCCGTCTGCGAACGCGCATACAAACCCTGCATCATTGCTGCATCATCTCCACCACCACCACCACTGTTATCCTTGACCGCCTGCTTCACCAACTCCATCTCCCTCTGCTTATTCACAGTTCCAGCTCGAACTCGAACCATCTTCAAAGGCGGTTCACCCATCTTGATCTTCCGTCCCTCACTTCTCATCCAATTTTCTGCCGTTTTCAAGGAAAGAACGGTCGATCTCGAATAAACAGGTTCTCCACGGAATTTCCCCAGTTCTGGTGTCGTTGGAGGTGGTGGATAGATGGTTTCGTTTTGTTTCAAGTGTCGTGAAAGAACATAACTGTTTGTTTTTTTATCAAAAAAAAACAAAACGCCATCTCGTCAGTTAAGAAGACAGCGAAGAGAAACTTTTTTTTCACATTGGATGATTTTTGAACCCGTTGATCGTCGTTGGCATACCTTCAAGCATTTGTGTCATCTCGAGTTCCTCATCTTCAACATCATCTCGATGCTGTTACACATCCATAGTCAGAAGAAGAGGGAAAAATATGTGTGTGTGTGAGAGAGAGAGAAGACCAATCCTACTCACTAAACGATAAGGTCTACGAACAAGACTCAAAACATGATTCCACCAAGTCGTTGATCGTCCTACCATACCACTACCACTACCCCCTTGCATTTTAGCAACTTTGTTACCATACTCTCGCGCATACCGTCGCGTCACATCTTTTGCATATCCATCCTCCTCAAACGCCAAAACATACAAAAGCCGATTATCTTGACTCAACATGATGGGTTTCTCCTTCTCCTTCTTCTTCCCCTTCTCCTGCAATAACTGAGATAAATCAACCCAATTCCTCGTCGGAATCGGATCAAACACTTTTCGTTTGTTGACGATGGAACGTAGAGGATCGACAGGAAACCATTTTCCATCGGCTTTTGAAAAGACTTCAGTCCAAAAGACGGGAGGTGTGGTTTTTGGATCTGAACGTGACGCTAAAAAAATTTGACAAATTATAAATAAAAATGGTAATCAATCAATATCGTCATTCCTAAGAAGAAGAAAAACATACTGTCCATCCCTTCAGATGACGATGACGATGACGATGAAGGGGAAACACTCCTCCTTGGCCTTCGAGTCTTCCCAAATTTAATTAGAAACCTCGTCTTCTCCTTGCCTTCTTCTCCACCCACTGCCAAAGAACCATCTATCCGCTGTCCGATACCAGTCAAACTCGTAACTTTGCTTTTTCCTACTCCTTTGCCTTTGCCTTTTCCTTTTCCATCGTATACTGTCGTTAAACTCGAAATTGATGCAAGTTCCACCTCTTCCATATCCTCATCTCCCTCATACTCACTCTCAGAATCACTCCTCTCAGCAGACGTAACCGCAACCTTGACTTTCCCTTTACCCTTTCCTTCCTCTTCTTCTTCTTTATCATCATCTTCTTCTTTTTCAACCAAACTTATTTTCTGTGTGTATTTGGATTTAGGTTTGGGTTTCCCAATGTTGGTTTGCCAGGGCATACTTTGGAGACTTGCGATGAGACGGGTAGGAATGGCAAGCGCACGACAAAGCGCAGTGAACAATTGAGCACTGACATCTCTCGACCCTCTTCTCATGACCGCATGTTTCATCAGACTCTTTGGACTTTTGATATATTCTCCCTCTTCACCTAAAACATCTTGTAACCTATCCAAATCCAAATCCACGCGGTCCGAAAGAACAAGATCTTGACCACCACCACTACCATCAGTTTTGGAAAGGTCAAGGTGCCGCCGGTACCGCTCTAAAACGCGTCCCACCTCATCAAAAGTATAATTTCGAATATGACCCTCCAGTGTCACGTTATCAAAAAACGAATTCGACCACCATTGGACGAGTTCTTGAATCGCAGTTTCAAACATACGACCACGTTGATTGGGATTGGGTATTCGGGATTTATGAATCGCGGCGAACGCGTCTTGGAGTTTAAGAGGACATAGAGATAACAACCTAGCCTTTGTTGTTTCTTTTAAGTAACGGACAGTTTTTTTTTTGAGAATAGAACGACCACATACATGCAACAGTTCATCATTCAACCACACATTCCGAATGCTCGCATTCGCCAACAAACAAATCGTATGTAATTTATGACAATCAAGTCTTAGCATCCTATCTGCATAGGATATCCCTGACTTCCTAAATGGAAAAAAAAAACACAAATGGTAGAGGGAGAGAAAACGGGGTGGAAAGAGGTCAGACCTTTTCATTTCCTTGTCTTTTGGCTGGGGATTCAGAGTGATTTCTAGTGTTTTGGGTTGAGCTTGTGTCGTTTCAATCTCTTCCCAGTCGTCTTCATTATCATCACTGTCAGCGATAGAGGGAACGAAATGGGGGTCCATGATGAAGAGTCTAAATGTTGTGATATTGACTGGTCTCTCGATTGCACGTGACTAACAAACTTATTTTAGGAATTGGACAGGAGTTATGTTTGAGCTATCTCGAACTGTTGTTTCTTTTTTTAAAAAGGAATATTGTTCAAAATTAGGTGACACTAGGGTTCACCAAGATTGAGGATGAGAATGACGTGGACTGAACTCATCGGCGGCAATGGGACCAACGCCTCTTGCAAACTATAAAATGGCATGTCAAGATCAGAAAACGAGAATCTGGACGGTGAATGGCAGTCATAGTTTGCACATGAGCCCATCTCCCTGTAAATGATACTCGAGTTCTCTATCAAAATTCAGATCTCATTAATATACAAATAAGTGACCGCCTCTCCATTCTATCGAACCACGATACAGTAACGCTCCCAGTCCAATTACAGGGCAACTCCTGGTCCCTTCTTCTCATCCTCATACGCATCCTTCGCTTGGCTCTGCGACCTGCGGACATCCAAATCTCCGGGTCCTTGTATCACAAATTCTTCTGGCTCACTCGGTATCAGATCCTCCTTGCCAGCCATAGGTATAACGTAAGAATCAGCCGACGTCGCTGATGGGGAAGCCAAAACAGGTGAAGATGGTAATGATGACTCCACAGGAGTTGCAAGGATCAATGGTTTCTCCGCAGTTGGCGCCATAGTGAGAGGTGTTTGAGAGACCGGAAGATCATTCGACCGTGTCCTAGCCAGCCTCGACGAAAAAAATGAACCAATCCCAGAGCTCCATGTCGACATATTATTCGCAGTGGCAGATGCTGTTGTTGTGGCATCATTCAGGGGTGCAGCCATTCCTGAAGCTGAAGAATCTCTTTTCATAGTATTATTCTGTTCAGAGGTGGCGTTGACAGTCGACGTAAACGATGAAAATAGCGAAAGCGACCTGGATGTCGCTTTTGATGATCCTTTAAGGTCTGATTCTGATACCTCAGTAGGGATACCTAATTTTGATGCATCCGATGCAGCTGAAGTGCTTGTCCGTCTCTGTTGTGTCCATCGTTCTCGTACACCTTCTACAGCTTTTAAAAGACTCGTTGAGCCTGATGCAAAAGTCCGCACTACGGCTTCTCGAGCCGGTGCTAACTGCTGGTCGAGTTTCAAATCCTGGATACCTTCCGACAAACGGAGGCCAAGATCTGCTACGACAGAGGGTTTTTCTGTGCAAGGGTGTCTAAAACAATTGTCAACGAGTTCGTGCATTCACAAAAAAGAAGCATACCTAGGCTCAACGATATCAAAAATCAAAGGGTCTGTTATACGATCCCAGACAGCATAAGCATTGGTGTTTCTGAACTCGGCTATCCAGAAAGAATTGAAGTCGTCTGCATTGGTGACATCACCGCCTGTTATTGTTGTCAGTATCACCTTCATATGATAAATTTTTGTAAGAACTCGCCTACTCCGCCGGTAATCAATACACCGCCTCCTTCACCCTTCAACATAAAATCGCGGTACTTAACGGATGATAAGGCCGCCGAGATATACTCCTCAAACTGAGAGTAAAACATAAGCACTCTCTCTACCCAAGTATAGTGGAAAGCACACCTTCGCCCGTAAGTAGTCATCGCTTCCTTTGAATCTACGAAGTTATCATCAGCGGTTCTACTACGCTTGTGAAAAGGAGTGGACTAACTGTAGCGTCGGCCCTTTGGTTGGATCAGCATCATTCCAACTCTGATTCACATCATGTACAATATTATCCATCCACTTTCGATCAGCGGCTGTCAGTCCTGCTAACCGCTCTAATTTGGGATCACGAAACTCAATTGTACTCATTTCAGTCTGTAACGAAACAGCACACATGATTGAAGCTGGTACCAGCGTGAAAGTGAGTATTTGAAGCTTACATCAACGAGTAGGTCAATATCCTTTTGTTGCGTTACAATCGAGTTGGTACTCCCACAAAGCCAGCTAGGTGTATTCTTAATCATATCGATTTGTTGCAAAGGAAGGTAGGGTTGAAAGAAAGCATCCTGTATGTACCAAACTCGACATAAAGAATCAACTCGACGGAAAGGAGTGACAAGACACGCACCTTGCCGAAGACGTCTAGCGGAAGGCCCATGAAAGCCATCATACTCTTGTGATCCGAGGTCTTAAGAGAATTAGGTGGTGATAGTGATGGAGCACGGTTGGCTAGAGGCGGCGAACCACAATCTTCCAGCGTTTGCAACAAACCTATACACAACATCAGATTTAGGAAGATTCTACTAGGTAATCGATTCCGTACCTGGAAGCAGAGAGATAAGAGAATACTGATACGTACATAGCCGTTCAACGGGTTGACCAAAGAACATGATCTGGCAATGAATTGAGTCTGAGTTGCATCAGTTAAATAAAATTGTAGCTTACCCTTTTCTGCAACATCAATGCTTTGACGAGGACGAGCGTCCGGTGCCGGAAAGTATGAACGAACTCGCGTCTGGTCGAATACCGCTGACGGTTAAAAGGGTTGGAATGATGAGACTCAGCGGAAGAATACCCACAAACTCGTGCCTTCCGCGAGAGATAAGCTCGAAGTCTGCAGCAGCGACGATCGGACGATGCTCACCCATGTAAAGCCCACTCTCGGTCAATTGACTTCTTAAGCTCGGCTCGAGGCTCGCCGAAAAGATATCTAAGATGCTGGTATCTGAAAAATCTCTATAAACCATTAGATGAGAAACAAGTTTATTGGCCTGCCATATGATAATGACCTTTGTTGAAACAATGCTGTCGTCACTACACGGAGCTTATCCCTTGAATGAAAATCAACAATGCCAAAATGTGTCTGAAGAAAAAGCTTGCCTAATCGGACCAAAAACTGGCTTTGCCGCCAATACTACCACCGCCTTCTGCACCGTTGATCGAGTAACGTCTGCATCCTTGACCAAAAGTGATTTTGTGGCTATCTGTTGATTGCACCTACACAGATGAAAGCTGTCTAAACGACGATGTAAAGGGACCACGACCTACGAGATGCCAAAGATAGTAGTGGTGTTCGGACCAGAAGGGACAATATGGAAATACGAATAGTCTTCAGAACTCTTGAAAATTAGGTATCAGGTATATTGTGATTAGTATGGAGGAACCGATTGCGTGGGACTTACCAGGTGGGCTCCATCAGGAAGCGCTAGGAACGGTAGTATCTTAGCTACTTCTTCGTCAGTGAAAATCTCGCCTCTTGACCATTCTATTCGAGGTCCGACCTATGTGGATACTATAAGATTACAATGCTGCGGAAGTGGGGTGCTGGCTATTTACCAAGTGATTGAAATCGACCAGAGCAATTCCGAGCACCAAAGGTTCATTTGATGGAGCGACGAGAAGGGTTTCAGGTCTTACTTTTCGAGAGGATGTCGTGGACATGAGGGAAGATATGGATACAGTGTCATCTCTTGTGGCTGGAGATGGAGGATATGTCGTTGCCACAGGCACAGTAGCCTGCACTGGTGAATAACTAGTGCGAAGGGATTTAGATATAGATGACATCGTGACATTTTCCTTAACAGCGGTCAGCGGCTTGTCTTCTAATATCGAAGGCGCAGCACTCGTATCAGGTGTTTCTCCTGCGATCGACATCCTACGCTTGTTGTACATACTCATATCATCGGGTTCTGAGCTAAAGTCGGTATCAACTGTAAACTGGTTGGACTCCCGTTTGTCGTCTGCACGCAGAAAAGCGCTCGGATTTGCGAGAAACATGTGCGCATCATCAGATTCATGCGTTACTAGGGATCGTCTAGGCGAGTGCGAGGGAGAAGAAAGAGAAATTGACCGCTGGGACGCTGTGTCTGCATCAGAGCCTATGTCTGAGTCGTGGTGAAAACCTTGCGATACTGTCGGCAATGGAGACTCCATTGAGGAGCGTTGTTCTCTAGTGCTAGAATTCGCTCTCATTAGTCGCTTAGTCGCTTAGTCATCATGCTTAGATAATTAGATGATTAGATGCTGCAGCTGTGCCAGAGTTCAGCATGGTAGGTACATATCTTGGGAACCTGAAAAAGGCTCCTTGCCACAATCTCCCATGACCCCCCGCTCTATCCTTTTTCTCGTGGCCTGCTTGACTGTCGCCTCAGCTCCTCCCAGTCTTGCCGCTGAACCCGGTGCATTCCATGCACCGTTTGTGAAGTCGATTTGGGCTAGTCTATTGGGACAGGGCCAATTTGCACTGACGCAGGACGAGAGAAAAAACTCTTCAGGCTGGTATGATCCCAATTTAAATGGTGGAAGGATGCTTGATGTGCGGATGAACAGTTACAAATATTGATTTTTACACTCAATTCATCTCTAGTTCACCACCCCTCGCTATGGGGAACCTCTGAATGTTATTATATCTGGGTGTTCGGACCCTTTTGTCCTTACTGATGAAGGACTGCAGCTCTACGCTCAGTAATCATTATCCTCGTTTCTGTAGACACTTTCTGATCTCATTCAAGCTCGATGGGGTATGCTGAAGAATGTCTCGGCCTTCATATGGGACAACTCCATGAAGCCGACCTCGGTGATGGTAATCAACGGAAAGCTCAACATTACCTTGCTCGACAATCTTACTTCCCAGTGTTGGGAACGTGCTGGGAGAGCCTTACAGGTACGTTTGCCCATCTGTCAATTAAAGGAGCACTTAGGCAATATGACGGTTTCATCAAGGCGGCCATCACTTTCGCGCGTGGAAGCAAAATGGCACGCTAGCCAATAGTGGTGCATGGTTCTTAGGGTACGTTTCTTGTCGTCCTATACTTCGGCTCACCGCCTGATCGAAATCATACCCACACTTAGGGCCTCTAAAGAACTCGTAAGCGACACCACTTTCTTATTAAAACCTGATTTCATTCTGTCTAGGACTCGAGACATCACCATCAGATTGTACCCGATGGTTACAATATCGGTGAATATAGATAGCATCTCTTCATGTAAAATGACTCATGATATTACTCAGGGCGTGACTGGATAGTATTACGCGCTACACATGGAAGCAGCTGGAGAGGAATGCATTGGAAAGCTGATGTCGAATGGAGAGATGATCTATTACAGGCTGGGAGCGATGGCAAGACCATCATGATTTCAATTGTGTGTTTACTCATTCTAGTTTCAGGTGTCAATCATGGAATAGCACAAGATGGTCGCGTTGCCATATTGACTGTCAACAGAATCTCTTAGGTAAAACCCCTTCGCCTTGGATAGATCCTTGATACCGGTCGGCCAGGACGCTGACTGACAAACGCACGAGGTCAATAATTATGCATATTTACTAGTTACCGTAAGCCATCCAGACTGATTATTTTTTCTATTCCCTTTTACTATTTTCTGCGATGTACTCTTTAACCTATCATCTCAAGGGGGATACTGATCGGTTTGTTACCGTAGTGATTGACATCAATTCTCTTTTTCTCATGTTACAATTAGAGGTCTATCTCTTTGCCTGACTATGGAATATGTAATAGCTACTAGAGCCCAATTTACTTTAACAGAGAAAGATATGTCTCAGACGTCACCTACTGTGGTAGACAACTACAACTTATTATCTAACAGAGAAAGGTATGTCTACAAGGCAGTTGTGAGTGTAAGTTAACACATGGGAGAAAATACTAACCTCAGACGTCACCTACTGCGGTAAACGACTGAGGGTTAGTTGAGGTGAACCAGGTTTATATATGCATTACTGCTTCACCCGTCGTCTGAGACCAAATGAGTGTTTCGTTCCTACGCTCCGGAAAAACCTTGGTGAGTCTTCATTCCAGAGCACTGTGAGTGTGCTAGTCCATTCCAACATATGCCAAACCTCAGTGAATTGCATAGACCAGTGATGCTTGGATCGGCATTTGCTTCTGTTTACTTCGGGAGCCTTACTGTTCCAAACAGCCCAAATTCAAACTTCATTCCCATTTAAATGGCCAGATCAACAAAAAAAGCACCCCTGCCAAAATCCTCTCCATTGATAAAAAATAAAGGCAAACATAAAGAAGGCAAACAATCTGTTTCTATCGAAGTTAAACCACCACCTCCAGTTGAAATCTCAAAAGAAGACAAGGATAAAAAAGACAAGGATGATGAAGGAAACCTTGAGGCTGAAGCTGACGACGACAATGAAGAGGGAAGTAGTGACGATGAGAATGGGGAAGGGGACAGCGAGGACGGAGGCGTAGACCAGGTGGGCATGGAAAGACTCGTGGAACTTTTAGGAGAGGATGGGCTAGACGATTTTGATCGCGCACAGTTGGAGAGTCTTGCTGGAGATGGTGAAGGCGACGAGGATATTGAAGATGGCGCGGAAGATGAAAAGGACGAAGAAGTATCAGACAAGGAAGAAGGGAAGAATAGCAGTGATACGGAAGAGGAAGAAGTCAAGAGTAACAATGATGACGTTCCACTTGACGAGGCTGAGTCGATAGACCAAGACGCTGTGCCGAAACAAAAACTTGAGATTGACAATCAAGTAAGTCCAGTCAGTTTCGAGTGCTTATCCTTTATTCGCATAATCCATACCACAGGCTGCACTCGACCGTATTCGTCAAACAATTCAACTCGACCCTTCATTGCCTTGGACAGAAACTCTCACCATCACATACTCTGAAAAAATTCAAGTCGATGTCAATGACGATCTCAACCGTGAACTTGCGTTGTGCGCCTCATCTCAATCTCCATGAGTAGCTATTTCTGAACCTCAGGTCCCTAGCTATAAACAGGCTCTCCATGGTACTCAAACTGTTCATACCCTCGCTACCAAGTACAACTTTCCCTTTACCCGCCCCTCTGATTACTTTGCTGAAATGGTCAAATCTGATGCTCATATGGAACGTATCCGTCAACGTCTCCTTGACGAAAATGCTTCAATAAAAAGGAGCGAGGACAAGCGAAAGGAAAGGGAGGGCAAGAAGTTCGGCAAGCAAGTTCAGATTGAAAAAATGAAAGAGAGAGAGAAGGCCAAGAAGGAGATAGATGACCGATTAAAGGGCCTGAAGCGAAGTGAGCACAAATCAAGGATTATTTCAACATATTCTGACGTGTTTTTCACAGAACGGAAAGACATGTTAGAAAACAATCGGGGGAACGACGATGACTTTGACGTTGCAGTCGAAGACGCCATCTCAGACCGTCCTTCTAAACGCAGTAGGCCCTCTGAAGGTGCCAACAATAAACCCCATATGACGAGGCATGTCCGAGACAAGAAATATGGTTTCGGTGGGGTAGGTCGGAGGTCAAAACAGAACACAAAAGACTCTACAGATAACTTTGGCCCTGGTGCTAGAAGGGGAAAGAAAGGTCAAAGTGGATCGAAAGCAGCAGGTGGGAAGAAAGGTGGGAAAAAGCCACAAAGACCAGGGAAGTCAAGACGAATGGCTGCACGTAATAAGTAATCTTCATTGCATATAATTTCATCGTTGATACTGCGATCCTTGTCTGGTCTGCCCACGATGTGCTTGCAACAAGAATCAAACGCCACCTCTAATTTATGTTTTCGAATGTGGATACAGATCTAATTAATACAGAACAGTGTATTTTAAGCAGAACAACCTCTCCTGACCAGCTTGTCTATCTCCCCTCAGATAACACCGGGAGGAACTAGTCCCTAAATCTCCAATACTGCCACTCGAGGATGCTTATATAAATTTCAGAAGCTCGAGAACGCTCAAGAATACCCATGGTAAAGCAGTCGTAGCCAGATTCATCCCGCAGAAAGCTGTCAGACTTGTCAAAATTTGAGTGGGCGGTGACATAATGGATCTCAAGCATTAAAATCTTTTCACGCATTCAAGTCATTTATCGCCATTTTGAAGACGACAATGATGCCTATGTAACTAATATCCTGAGGTATTTGGATTATCTATAATTAGATTGGACGCCGTGCCAAGAACCTGTCATACAACGAGTTCTTGAATAATGTTCTGATGCCCCTATCCGCAGGATTATTCTGTGAGTTACTGTGGTATAGTGGAGGACTAGCTTGAGGAGCGAGATGGCCTTTCCTCTCTTAATCGTGAGTTTATTTCACGATGAGATGAGCTCAAATATTATTATCTTCATGAAGGTAGCCAAAGCTGCGCTATCTCCGATGAGATGTCGGATACAAACTTGGTATGATATTCGGCAGCCAAGATCACCTGGACAATGTTGACAGACCTGGAATCAATTTCTATCGTAGCACGAGAAGAAACGGAAAATTCCAAGACTAGCAGCGACGTGTGCCACGTCCACTATTCTGCAAAAAGGATAAGCTCTTTTGGAGAACCTTTTGACTGAGTTATGATGCAGAAGGATACTCTCTTTCTCATGTGGAATCGGAGTTTTCTTTCTTGTTACCGATCCCCGGAGCTATTCCTATATGGCATCAATCATTTTTATGAATCCCAATTTTATGTCAAGTTCATGACTACAGGCACTGCTGAGAACCCTTATTTTCAGGTCGTCGTACAACGGTGCCTATCCCTGGTATTGTGCCGACATAGAGAGCATGAAATTTCTGATGTGCCACATTTCAGGTCGGGAAAGTGACCTGTCAGAGAAGTTTAGAACCTGGTTCTAGAAGGAGTCCCTGCAGTTCTTGAGTCTGGTTAGGGAAATTAGCCCTATGCCGTCAGGGCGGAATACAGACTTTGAGGGTTACTTGTGGATGTGGCTGAGGTTAGAAGAGCACGATTACGTGTCTTTCATTGGTGAGGGCTCAGGTCTTAATATTGTATGTATTTATCCAACTTCGTACATATTGGCACCACCCAACTCCGGGATTTTTTTTATAATCACAGGAAGCAAGTTGTTAGACAAACCGGTGCCACCGCTCAATCCGCATACACTGGTAGCACAATTCTTCCAGAAAATGGAGGATCTTTCCTTGAGCTTATTAATAAAATGTAGTCGAGGCTGGTGAATGAGTGCTAGAAACTCGATGTCTATTATAAAATTGTATCATTCTTGTGTATTCGAAATATCATTTCGAGGCCGCTTTGGCTCCTACTATGTGCTGACATGATCGAAGAAATACTCTCTACCAATGACAGACAGACTTGATGCGATCAGTCCGGCAATATGTTACAACAAACGATAAAACATTGATCCCGAACCCCAGATGTGGCTGCAAGACACACTAGAAGCAACAATAAACCGCATCACTTGACACTCTTACTAACGGGAGGTAAACAGTTAGCCCTGAAGTCAGGATCAGAAAAGATGTTTGTCAGAGTCTTTAGATCAATTTCGATTTAGAACCAGAAGAAATTCTGGTATATAAGACCTCTCGAAATGCAAAACTGTCTCCAGCAGAGCAGCCAATCTCTTCAGCTAAAACTAAACTGATCATGCAGACTTTCTCCCGTTTCGTTTTACTCTTCATGGCATCGACGGCTTTTGCAACCTCCAGCTCTGACACAGCGGTCAGTTATTCAAGCTGTATTATATTCCATCTAAACGTTTATGACAGACATGCTCCTCTCCTTCACAAGCAGTCCCATTCCTTCGTGCCTACAGCCCTAGCGCCACAGATCATTTCTATACCACCAATGCCCAAGAAATATATAACGCTGTTCATAACTTGGGGTATAGTCAAGAAGGCTCGGCAGGTCGTATCTTCCCAGCCCAATATCCGGACACTGTCCCTTTGTACCGTGCATATAGCCCTGGCGCTAGGGATCACTTCTACACCACCAACCAGGCCGAGATGAATAATGCAGTCGGAAAATTGGGATACAGTGCCGAGGGAATTTCTGGCTATATGTATCCTAATCAAATTTGCAATTCCATCCCACTCTACCGCGCGTACAGTGGAGGAGGCACTGATCATTTTTATACTACAGACTTTAATGAATGGCAAAATGCAGTGAACCACTTAGGGTACGCTGCTGAAGGAATTACCGGTTATGTCTTGTAATCTACAAATGCTATCTCCATCCTTTTATTGAAATAAACTTTACGTGCAGTGGTGACAACCTGACGATCAGTTACAAAGGATATTTGAAAATAATGTAAGTGAAATGAAATTCAGAAATAAAATTGGAAAGTGGCACCCCACTTCCGAATAAGTAACTATATCATGTCTGTAAATAGCTTCTGATCCGTTCCATCGTATGATACTCACTCTTCACTCACTCTTCCCGCCATATTGCAGGCGTAGTCTTATAATGAAGAACCAGACTCTCATTCAATATGAATAGCAGATTTTTTGTCATCGAGGTTGACATCAAGCAAAATAAAGACTGTGGAGGGCAGTAGGGTGCGAGGCACTGATGCATTAGTCTTGAGGGTCCACACAAACGTGTACATACCGGTGGATTAAATCGTTATCAGGGCTCAACGCTACATGCCCACCGTTAGACTTACAGAATGATAAACCATTCCGCATATAAATTATTGATATTTCAAACACACTAGGATTCTGAAATTTACTAAATGAGATGCCTGTCATGCTCGAAGCTACAGAGTGATGTCTCACTCAATTCCCTACATCTAAACCACTACTTTTGTGCTTTCTTTTTCAAGATCTCCTCATCTTCTCTCTGCAGCTCTGCATCGATCTGTGCGCCTCTGGATGGTTTATTCCCATGGTCCATAGCCGGCTTCAACGGATCCTTGATGGTTTGTTTGCTTTCACTAATACGATGTTCACGTATTTCTTCAGCATCGAGTTTGTTCGAGAGCGTACGTTCGTCTCTGAGAGTCCGCATATAAGGAATAAGATATTCATCAGTGTGAAAGGGACTTACTTGGAGTCGAGGCTTTGATGAGCTTGATCAGGACCATGTTCGAACCTTTCACGCCGCTCATGCTCGCCCTTCTGGGGACCTGTGAGTTTAGGAGGCCTGATGAGACGGAATGATGAACAATGGTGGTTACAACCGAGGATTGAAGGCAAACCTCTGGTCTTGCGCTTCGTATACTCGATGGTCGCCGACTTTTGAGTGCATGGATTCGATAAAACAGGTGGAAGAGAGGAATGAACTATATTTCAATTTTGAGTGAGACTAGTTTTTGTTCCAGACATATTTATGACGTCACGATAATACCCTCCAGGATCACAAAAAATACAGGGAAAAAGAGCCTGATCAGCTACATTTTCATTGTCAATGAAAAAAAATATCCTCAAAGAGTAGGTATATCTCAATAATCAGCGGAGAGTAAATATATCAAAAAGGGAGAGGCATTACCAAGGTTCGAACCTGGGTTTCGGGAAGACACCTACTTCAAAATCCCAAGTGGTTACACCACTACACTATAACGCAAAATAAACCCATCTATGGTACAAATTATATATATTCATTTATCCCGCGTTTTAATAGCTTATCCATTTTCAGCATACACACACACTCATGGCAGCGCTCTCACTGACACGCTCCCTTCGTCACTTGCATTCGAAATCTCCTGTCACATTTACTAGACGATGGCTCGCCGAGGCTGCTAACCTGACACCAGATCCTAGTAATTCTAAACAGGCAATTACGAATGTGGGGCCTGTGGACTGGCGGAAGCACAAAGTGCCTGTGAGAGAGGACCACGGACTTTGGGCCTTCTTCAGGAGGAGAGAGCCAGAAGATGGGAAGGAGCTGACGGGCGAGGCCAAATATATGGTTTGTGAAACACCTGAAACTCACAGGGCGAATTCAGGTACGTGTCTTGCCAGAATTCTAGATTTTTTAATGACGACAAAACCGGCAGGACGTGGATGGAAAGCCGAAGAATTGCGTTTGAAGAGCTTCAAAGACATGCATACACTATGGTATGTTCTCCTCCGAGAACGTAACCTTCTCGCAACACAGAAAGAAGAAACCAGGAGGATGGGCGTACCAGATCCTATTTTACGGGTCAACGGTAGAAAAGTATACCATGTGTGCCTCTTTTTCCCACTCATCAGTCACCTTTTTCATTTACCTCGTATGTCTGTCTTATTGACAGGTCCGAAAATCTATGGCGCGTATTAAACAAGTTCTCAATGAACGTCGTCTGGCATACGAAAGAGCCTATGACATAGCATCCGCGGAGCAGGAGGCTTATCATAATGAACAAGTCCTCGCTCATCTCCGGGGTACACGTCGAAGGCGACTCGCAACGCGAGCAACTGCTCAGGATGCGACATCTGTGGTGAAGACTACTGCAGAACCGATCGTCGAGACATCCAAAACGACGGAAAATGCAGCTACCAAACCGGCTGATGGAGTGTCTGAAGTGGTTGAGAAAACCATTGTCTAGCTGGGGTTTGGGCAGCTACGAGAAAAGATGATACCACCTGAAATAGCTCGGACCTTAAGGATAGACATGTATATTTAGGGTATCTGATTCTTTGAGCGAAGATGGCAATATATAATTATCCTTGCAAGTGAGAATGCAGGTAATCTAATCAACGACGATCTTCCTGGCCCATTTCCTCTGACTCCCAGCAGACAAGTTTCTCGGAGGTGTTGTAAACCGATGCACAGGTTGAGGAGAACCCCCAAGTGCCTCATAAGTACTTGACTTTCCATCTTCCTTGTCTTTCTCTGCCTTGACTTGTGGCGATGCAATTTCTTCGCTCTCTTCTACCTTCGTTACTTTTCTGGTAGGCTTGGCTTTAGCCTCATGACCCCAGTACATCCACATCTGAGACCCTAGCACCAGGTTTAACATGAGGGCCAATGCAAATCCAGACAAGACGAGAGTATCTCTGACTTCTGTCGCTGTTGTGAACAGACGAGCAATGCAACCCATAATTTGAGCAAAGACAGCGACAGTGCTGAGTTGACCCGTGCTTCCTGCTCGTGTATTCTGTATAATTTGTGGGACTTTCGAAAACAGCGAAAGTAGGAGGGTAGAGAATTGCACTGGAGCAAGGGTAGAGAGAGGTAGAGACTGCAACAGATATGCTGTCCCAGCAATGGCGAGAAATGCAAGAGATAGATCTCGAGGTTTACTCGACGTCGTAGGAGCAAATACAATGATGAGAAGAGTGATCAGAATGTCCTGAATAGTCAGGAACAAGTTCTCGCCATAGGTTGAGAAAGGAAAGTTGCTTTTGACGGAGTATGCAAGCGTGATTGCATAAGAGAGCGTTTCGAGAACATAGGCTGTCAATGACAGGCCTTCCGCTGAGCCTGCATTGAGAACTGCAAAATAAGCGGGTTTTAACTATCGAAGTGGTAGAAAAGGTGATTGACAGACTTAAAAGCATTTGCGGGACTTTCATGATTGAGCCACCAACGACTATCCCAATGCCTAGTCCTTTAGATACTGCATACTTCAGGCAGTCAATGTCTCCGATGTTGAGGTTTTCAGCCAGGGATACATAACATTTCTATGGAATGAGTCAAGACAAAGAAACAAGATGGGCACTGGAGCTCGCCTTCCCGACAATAGATATACCGAAATCTCTGATGAAAGGAGGGAGATTACGTGTTACAGAGACCATGGTGGGTAGGACGTTACAGGCGCAATCGACGTGTAAGTCCACGTGGTATTAATATGTGGCTGTGCGATACATCACGATACAGATAATGCTTATTGCAGAGCGTCTGCAACCAGCTCTAAAAGCTCATTTACACTCTTTCCTCTATGCGAATCGTCTTTCACAACACTCTGCCATATGGGCGAATGATGTGGTTCTGCAGAAACGCATTTGTTCCTTACGTCGGCTCTCTGTTCTTCCGTCCCATGCATTCTCTCAAATTTCAGCCACCAACCCCATGTATCACCAAGATCGGGGGCTGTAGCAGCAGCCCTGCCAAACCATTCCCTTGCCTTTTCAATCTTACGTTCTGCCCAGAATAGTCGCGCAACCGTACAAATAATAAGTGGATTATCTGCACTCTTTTTCAATGCGTCGACGGATCGTGCTTTGCGCATAGGTCGTGGCTCGGACCAAATAGTTAATGACCACAGGAGACCTGATGTAGGACACTCTTGCAGTCCACGAGCAAGCATAGCTTTTGCTTGCACTGCCCCCCCTGAGCGTTCTTCGACCCCTACAGCTTCAGCCCAGAGTCCATCAGTTGCAGGGTTCACAAGACGAGCCTTTTCGAGTAGCGAGCGCGCTTTAATACTCTTTCCATCGGCTTCTTCAAGGCGAGAAGCGAGGATCCAGAGTGTGGTGTTTTTAGGGCATGCTCTGAGACCTGCAGCGAAGGAAGCGCGTGCTGCTGAGATATTCTTCAGTTGTTGATGAACTTGACCTTGGATCATGTAGAGCTTAGCGAATTTCGGGAATTTAGCGAGGGCAGTCCCAAGGGTATCCAGTGCGTCTTGAAGGTGACTGAGTTGTCGCTCAAACACAGCAGATTTCATCCAAATCTATGATACAATAAGTTCAAGTAGTGGGAAGAAGTGGGGGACTTACTCTGTCTGTGTCAGCAACATCTCTGGCGCGCTGAAGAAGTTGTCTGGCAACATCCATGTTTCCATTTTCTGATTCAAGCTTGACAGCGGCCAGCCAGATTTCTTCACTCTCAGGGTTGACATTGAATGCACGCTCGAGAACCTCGCGAGCCGCAGGAACATCCCCAGCCAGCCATTTCTCTTTCGCAGCCATAAGCCAAAGAACCTCTGCTTGAGGACAATGCTTAACAGCCTGGCTGAGCAAGGTATCCAAACTTTCCCTAACAAACAAACAAAGAACGTTGTTAATGAGATGCAGAGAAAGCTGCTGAGTTACGCACCTTGTCCCATGAGCTTTCTCAAGTTCAGCTGCTCTTCGCCACAGGCTTCTTCTATCGGGATAAACTTTCAAAGCATATGCCAGGATAGCTCTTGCAGTCCCAACCATCCCTCGACTTTCTGCATTCTCAGCATCACCAACCCAGGTATCCAATCGATCTTCTTCCTCAATTTCCATTGCCACTGTCGCTTTTACGATAGCTTCACATGTCCTCAGGCTGCCCTGGCTCTCACATTTCTCAGCCTCCTTGAGCCACTGGTCTCTCGTGAGGAGGACTTGATGCTTCCGCAGCTCACGAACGCCGAGTTCAATCGTTCGGTCAACCATATCGAGTTCCTTGATCTTTTGTTCTTCAGTTTGGACTTCAAGCGCCTGTGGGGAAGTAGCCTCTTGTTCGAGTAAACGACCGGCGGCAATCCAGATTTCGTGGCTGGTGGGAACGGCTTTTCGGGCCTTGTTGAGAACTGCCTTCGCACGGTCGGGCGTTTCCAAGCGAGCAAGCGCAAGCCAGAGTTCCACAGACATAGGAATAACTTCTACGGCGCGTGCGAGAAGAATTCGAGCGTCTGCTGCTGATTCTTCGAGGTTGACAGTTTCTTTCCAAAGTCGAACCGAATTCGGAATGTGCTCCAAAGCTGTTGATCGTGGAAAGGAAGACAGGTAGGAGGATGAGATTGAGCATGAGATTGAAAGGAAGATTAACTAACAGACCTTTTCGTAACACACGCTTTTTTGCTTTCTGGTCATTCTCGAGGTCAGCGGCTGTCATCCATATCTTGACGCTTTGTCCAACGTATTGTACTGCGTTGGCAAGGATAATTTTCGCGTCATGATTATTCTGTACTCAAGTGAGAAGTCCCGTCGTCTATCAAATTAGATTGAACCCACATGAAGACGTGCGGCTTCTAACCAAACATCTTCGCTCTTCGGACAATTCTCGCAACCAGCCTTGATTATTTTTCGAGCGGTAACCATGCGGCCAGCGTGTTCTTCGAGGCAGGCTGCTGCAATCCACCCAGGTGCGTGCTTTGGATTGGATTTGACAAGGGAATCAAAGAGCATGCGTGCACGTTTGATGTCACCAATTTCTGCTTCGGATTTGATAATAACACTATCGAGGGAAGTGAGATAGCCTTTTGGATCGACTGAAGTGGACGTTCCTGACGTGGACGCCGTTCCAGATATCTGTAAAGACTAATGAATACTTCTGTTATAGGAGACATTTAAGGATTGGAATATACCTGGTCGAGTTTGAGGGAAAGCATTCTATCTCGAGCTTGACCGATTTCCCTGAAATTTGTAAGGGTACCAGATTCTGCAGGTGTAACAAAACCGCCCACCTGAGAAACAACGTTATTTTTCCTCAGCTTTTGATATTTTCGATTGAGAGAGGACGTACTTCTTGTTGCCGAGCATCCAAACTGTTCTCATACTCCCCCTTTGCTCTATCACCGACAATCACACTGTCTGGTACAGCAAATGACCTCTCCTCTTTCCTCCGTTTCTTTCTGGTGAGATTTCCCACCTCTGGAATATTTTCCCACTCCGTATCCGACACAGCAGCCAAACCACGCTTGAGGTCAGCAAATTGCTGTTGGATCTTCGGTCTCTCAGCACGATGTTTCGCTAGTTCTTCTTGCTCTCGAGCTTCTCTGTGGAAAAAAAGCAAGTTGTTGTCAGTCTAATCAAGGAATATAATAGTAAGACTAACCAAGGACACACCTCCGTTGTTTCCTCCGTGAATCCATAGCTTGGTCAACCTTTTCGTAGATATTATCTGCTTCTTCATCATCCTGTTCATATGTGGTGCCAGCAAAGAGACCAAACTCGTTATCTGGGTCTTGAAATTGTTCGGGGTCTACTTCGTCTTCACCTCGTCGGGCACGAGCCTCACTGAGAAGTTATCAGGGCTTGATCAAGATCAGCTTATTCAATGATACATACGCAATGACTTCCTCAGAAGGGCCCTCTCGAGCAGGACCGATATCTGAACGTGTCGTGAAACCGGAGGCACTAAGTGTACAATGTTAGTAATTCTTCCGCTGATTCGAAACTGGACACACCCTCGTCCAAGACCAGCAACATAAGATGCAGGTGCTGGCATAGACAAGAAGGCTAGTTTGTTTGGCCTGTTGTTCGCCGCCATGATCACAGCAGAAAGAGAGAAAGGTCGATAATTGAATGGTCGGAAACGCTGCAAAATCACGGTAAATGTCACGTGATAGTCATAGTACTCCGCGACCAGCCTGACCAACCTGCGTGTTCTGTCAGTGAATACACCACTGTCATTGATGGCACACCTGGACAAACTGGCAATTCGTGGAATCCGCTCTTTTGACGACAAGCAAATTGCAATTGTCGAGTTCTTCTCACCTGTGACTGTCATAGTTGGCCATAATGGCAGCGGCAAGACCACCATTATAGAATGCCTCAAGTATGCCACAACAGGCGACCAGCCACCAGGTACTCGAGGAGGCGCTTTTATTCATGATCCGAAGATGGCAAATGAGAAGGAAGTGAAGGCCCAAGTAAAGTTGAGATTTTATGCTGCAAACGGTACCAAGATGCTGGCTGTGAGAAATTTGAGTTTAACAGCGAAGAAGACAACGACGACGATGAAAACGCTAGAGGGTGTTCTATCTCTGGCAAATGAGTCAGATAAGACTGGTAAAGTATGACTTGTCTTCCGCTAAATTTGGACGCTTTATCCATAAATTATCATTTCAGCGCACGACTATTTCCACGAAATGTGCCGAGATGGACATAGAAATACCACAATTGCTTGGTGTGTCGAAGGCTATTCTTGATAATGTCATCTTCTGCCACCAAGAAGACTCCTATTGGCCTTTCTCTGAACCATCGAATCTTAAAAAGAAATTCGACGATATTTTTGAGGCGACAAGGTGCATCGATTGGCTCGACCTTGTCTTCAATTAATTTCTCTCAAATTTAGGTATGCAAAAGCGCTTGACAACATTAAGAATTTGCGCAAGGAACGTGCATCGGATCTAAAGGCAGAGCAGGCTCGGCTCGGTGGACTCAAGCAAGAGAAAGACAGAGCTGACGATGTCAAGAAGAACCTCGCTGAGACTCGTGCAACGATTGCAGATAAGGAAGCAGCGTACGAGCAGCTTAAGAACCAATATGATGCACAAGTTGTGTCTAATCAGCAATTCTACGAACATGCAACTAAATTCCGAGAGACATATATCCACATCGAAAATCTTGCGAAGCAAAAAGGTCGTTTGCAGGACGATTATAAGGAACTCAAACTAAATCTGCAAGAGTTGACTGGTGCGTCTTCTGGCCTGAAGGGGGAGGAGTATCCTTACACGACATAGGATCCGACCAAGAGCTTGACACCCGTCTCGCTAATTTTGATGAGTACATTGTCGTGCAGAAACGTAGGTTGCAAAATGAGGTCAACAAGAAAGCGGACGTGGAAGAAAAGATCGTGGGTGTACGACAGGAGCATACCGAATGCGTGGGCCTACATGGAAAGCTACTAGGAGAGCAAGAGGCACACAATCAACAAGTCGCTGAGCGAGAAAAGCTGATTATCGAGCTTGGAGAGAAGCATAAGATCAAATCTTCTAAATATTCTTCCTCATCTGAATTTATTGTTTGCTTGGACGAATTGCGTCGTAGACAGACTGAGGACCTCGAAAAGCTGCAAGTACGTTGTGTCCCTTCAAGCTGAAGACCTCATTGACCGACACGACCAGACGGAAATCAGAGACAAAACTAACGCACATCAGCGTAAAATACTTGAAATGGAATCTGACCTCGGAAACAAAAGGTTGAAAAGAAAGAATCTCGAGGAACAAATCGTATGACTTTTACCCTTTCAATTTCTTTTGCTAAGAATTCTATACCATCAGCAAGAGCGCCAGATAAACATCAGACGAACAGAACGCCAACTCGAGGATGAGCAAAATATCCAATCTGAACTTTCCCTCCTCCAGGGTGACATCGAAGAAAAGAAATCTCGCCTCAAGAAACTCAGATCTGACTTCTCCGGAGCCAGTTATGACTTACGTTTGCAAGAGAAAATTGAAAAAGGAAAGAGGTTAGAAGAGACCAGGGAGAAATTAAATATGGAAATACGTGCGTTGAGCCTCCAGGCTGACTCGAGAGCACGCTTAGATGTCAAGAGGGCTGAGGTAAAGAGCAAGACGAATGAAGCCACTAATACGTAAGTTTTATATTCTTTGGACTGTGGCATTCTATTTCTACCGTTCGAATAGGTTTAAGCTCACGAACGAAAAATACCTGAAGTTATCTGGGAAGGATTCGACTCAGGACAGTATAGAGGAAGTGATTGACGAGTTACTAGGACAGAAGGAAAGAGATAGTTCTGCAACCAGCACCCGTCTCGCCAACTTGTCAGCAGAAATCCAATCTATGACCAAGTCAAAAGACGAGTTAGCTCAGGATAGACAGGCAAAGCTCCGTGAAATCGAGCGTATGTACATCATTTCCTACACCTCCTTGGTGTCGTTTACCCTCAAGCTCCATGTCTTTCCCAGTCATCAACATGAAAATAAAGGCAGAATTAACAGATGATCTTGAAAACATGTCTTACCAGGAAGCTTTGGAAACTGTTTCAGTGGAGCTTAATATTCGTCGCAATGATGTTCTTCTTGGCCAAGCCAACCAGGTATACGAGAACCTGATCAAGGTCAGCAAGGAAAAGAAAAAGTGTCAGGCGTGTTGTCGTGGAATGGATGATCAGGAGCTCGCTATCATGGAGGGGACTGTATGTGCACTCATATCTATAGCTTGACGCAATCAAGTGATGCCTAAGCATAGCTGAAAGCGCTCATCAAGCAAAATGAAGCTGTTAACATCGCGAATGCCAAAGAAGAGGTTGCCGCTTGGGAAGAGATGTTCGAGAAGTTGCAGAAGTTGTCCCCTGTGGACACAAAAAGAAGGACATTGGAGTCCGAGGAAGTTCCAGCACTTGCTGCAAGGGTCAAAGAATTCGAAAAGCAAATTCCCGAACTCAGGTTCAAAGCCGACGAGGTATGTCTACTCAACCTTTCGACTGCTGTTTTCAGCTCAACATTGAAATATACAGGAAAAAGAGAAACTTGATGAAATCAAGCTGCATATACGCGATCTCAATAACCTCAAGCAACAAGCTACAACAATTGCACGTCTCCAGAAGGAGGCAGAAAAGGCTCGCCAGGAGGCGACTTCCATAGAAAACGAGCTCATGAATACTGGGTCAAGCAAGACAGCTGACGATGTTCAACGAGAGTTAGATGAACTTTCGGGCACATTGTATGTTCCTTCCGATGATGATCATCTGAGAAACAACTCTTTCGCTCCACATTTAGCCGAACGATTGAACGCGAGAAGCAGAGTATTACTCTAGAGAGAGATCGACAGAACGTAACAATCAGAAGTCTGGAGGATAACTTGCACGAGATGGAAAAACAGGAATTGGGATTCTCGAATAGGCTGCGCGGGAAGGAGGTACTGGATGAGAGCATTGCCAAAATGAGAAAGGAGGTGACTTCTTTCACGGAACTTATCAAGGTTAGTGTTGAACGAGATTTTATTACATCTTATCATTTTGTTTCGCATTGACTTGATCGATCACCAGGATCTTGACAACCAAATCAACGAAGGAGAGACCCCAATAGAGGCATTGAACGCCTCGTTTCAAGATGTCCAACTAGAGTTAAACAGCAAAGTTCACCGAATCTCGGCACAAATACAGGAACTCAATACCAGCAACAATAAACTCAATCACATCCATAAGGGTGTAGAGCGGTAAAATGTCCACTTTCCCAGTCACTGTATTTCGTGATAGAGTTCTTTTGACAGGTACATCAAAGAACGACGCGCCCAAGAACTCAAGACCACTTCGGAGCGAGTCAAGCAACTGGATTCAGAGTTGCAAGACCTTAATAAGCGGCTCAATGATATCCGTGAAATTATGGCTGATGGCCAAAAGGAGATCAACGAGAGCGGTGCTTCAGTAGCGAACCTCAGGGATAATATTCGGGCGAGAAGACTTGTGAAACAGATCAACGAAGTGCAAACCGAGATAGATTCTCATGACATGGAAGAGATGGCTAAAGCACGGAGGAACTTCGACGAAAAGTACAAGCTTGCAAAGGAGAAAGAGGATAATCTACGCGTTGAGGTATGGATAAATTCGCCCCTTTCTGCCGATGGTTTGTCGATCTTTCATCTCTCTACGTCATATGTCGTTACAGTATGGCCGTGTCCGTGGAGAGCTTGATACCTTACAACAGCAAGTCGACAAATACCACTCGGATCTAAAGAGAAACTTCAAAGACATTAATAAACGGTATACAGATCAACTTATAAAAGTCAAGGTAGCTAATCCAATTTCATTCTATCTTGCGATGTGACTTGAGATTTTTCAGGTGTCGGACATGGCCAACAGTGACTTGGAGAAGTATGCCAAGGCCCTTGACAAGTTAGCACAACAACTTGGACACTAAATCTTTGCTCACACACATTCTAGTGCAATTATGAAGTATCATACACTCAAAATGGAAGAAGTGAATGACATTATGAAACACCTTTGGAACAAGACTTACCAAGGGACAGGTGAGTCCTTAAAGATGAATCAATTTTCCGTGCACCAAAACTCTGCCAGACATTGATGGAATCATGATCAAGTCGGATGTAGAGGGAGGTGCCAATAAGCGTTCTTACAACTATAGGGTGCGCTTGTTCCGTTTTGTTGCACTGGTTCTCATTTTCCTGATGTAAGTTTTTAGGTGGTGATGACCAAAGATCAAGTGGAAATGGATATGCGCGGACGTTGTTCTGCAGGCCAAAAAATGCTGGCTTCGATAATCATACGCCTTGCACTGTCGGATTCATTTGGTCAGAACTGCGGCATTCTTGCATTGGATGAGCCTACCAATGCGTTGGACACCGAGAATATTGACGCTTTGGCTGCAAGCCTCATTGAGTGGGTCAAGGTCTGTTACATGCGTAATCGACTGACGTTATCACCAAAGTATTATCAATGAACGTCGGACTCATTCGAATTTCCAGCTTATCATTATCACTCACGACGAAGGCTTCTTGCAGAAGCTTGGTCAGGCAGATGTGATGGAATATTATCAGTACGCCCATTTGTTGTTACCATCTTGCATTGGTCACTCATGATCCTTGACTAGACGGGTATCACGAGATGCTCGCCAAAAGTCAGCAATCGAGCGCCACAGATGCAGATAAAACTTTCCACGGCTCTCGGAAGTTTCTAGCGGACTTCGCCCTAAACTCTGTAAGATGGAAGTATACTAAATGTAGTCTTGGCGAACTTCTAGCCTATAGCGATTTACTTGTCCGTGTCGGATGGCTCGGAAGCACCACGTAAAAAATAAATATGTGGTGTGAATCTAATGACAAACTTCTTTGAAGTTTCTTTCCTTGTATTCTTGAAGTACAAACTTATCGGTTTGAATCTTATAGTGCGTCCATATGATCCAATTTTCCAATTTGTCGAGGAAATAAATGTCGGGGGTCTGTCGGTAGACTGTCAGTGACCGTCTGGGTTCATTGCAAGTCGTTTCGTGTCAATCAGACCGTATGACCGACGAGTTCTCCCCCGAAATCACGCCGAGGGGATGAGAAATGCGACAAAACCTGACATCTTATCACACAATCAATAGGACTTTGCATGGCTTATCTTAAAAGCAATTGTGAAGCAGATGTAATTCACTGTGCTTCCAAATGGTTGTCCTGCAACAGCTCAATGACCAACTCTGCGATCTCTCTCCTCTGGATCGAGACCTCTTTTTTCGTTTTGGGTTAGGGGAATTTCAGACCTCGCCATTCTCCTGCATTCACCATGCATTCGAGTACCATGCACTTCGTCAGCCGAACGCTTTAGCCGTGGTGAATTTCGAAGAGAATATTACCTATGGCGAGCTAGACCGCCAGGCGAACTGTTTAGCAACCCAACTTCGTAGTGCAGGAGTCCAGGCAGACTTTCGAGTCCCCATACTGATCGAACGTTCGATTTGGATGGTGGTTGCCATCCTCGGTACCCTTAAAGCTGGCGCCGCCTACGTACCCCTAGATGGAAACATTGTATCTGATGTTACGCTGACACATGCACTTAATGATTCAAACTCTAAAATCGTTCTGACTTTGTCCCACTTTACGCGAAGGATCGCCGATAAGACAAAGTTCATTATCAAACTTGACGATGTTATCTGCACTTGTCCTTCCGATCACTGTGTCAAACCTGATGATGACGCCACTGCCAACGGAGGAGCCTATGTGATTTATACCAGCGGTAAATATGATGCTTATGTTGAAATCTGATCATCCGAGTGGCATCTTCTTTCACAGGCACAACAGGGGTGCCTAAGGGTGTAGATGTCAGTCACCAAAATATCACAAATTGTAAGCATATGCTCTCTGAGTCCAATCTCCTACTTCTGGTTAAATTTTTATTACAGTACTATGTCTTCATCCTGGCAACCTGCACATGGGGCCTGGAGTTCGCGTCTCCCAGCTTATGAACATCTCGTTCGACATGGCTGCTTGGGTAAGTGTTTCTTTCAATATGGTTCTTCTCTTGATCAGATTGATGAGGTTTTCCAAAGGAGATCTTAGGAAGTATGAGTAATGGGAGTACATTGTATCTGCGCGGTAAAACTTCGAAGGAATGGCGTTCAGTGATGAAACTTGTTGACGTCATCATCGCAACCCCGTCCATGTTAATGCCTCATGATCCTACTGATTATCCTAACATAAAGATCGTGGCCGTCGCTGGTGAACCTTGCCCTAAGAGTAAACGTGTTCATGCAATTTTTGTCTTCGCCTCTCTCAATCGACTCTTCAGGCCTTGCTGACTCATGGGCCACTAGAGTCCAATTCTATCATTGCTGTGGGCCAACAGAGGTGATCAGCAAGCACGATCCAAAAGACTACTCTGCCACTACTTATGATGTGTCAATAGGTCACTGTCGTTAATACGATGCAGCTGTATTCCACAAAGCACTCGCTTAACATCGGAAAACCAGTACCCAATACCAATGTCTATGTTCTGGATCCTGATACCTCTAAACCCCTACCTATTGGTTCTACAGGGCTGATGTGGGCTGGAGGTGCATGTGTTTCCCGTGGCTATGTGAACCTGCCAAAAAAGACTGCTGAATCTTATAAACCTGACCCATTTTCTGGTAAATACCAGTGCGTTTCCAGAAGAACTCATGTGATGCTTTCTTCATCTTGATGTCATGTACTAGAACCATGTTTAACACCGGAGATCTTGGGTAGGAACTCTTCCACTATCCTAAAAATCTTCGAAATCAATAGCCAACAGGCGCTGGAATGAGGATGGAACCCTTGAGATTCTTGGCCGGTTGGACAACCAAGTCAAAGTCAAAGTACTAAAGAACAATCATAAAATGAAATCGATACTCATTGTCGGGACAGGGATTTCGTGTAGAGCTGGATGGGGTCGCTCGCGCTATGGAAGTGAGTGTCTTCCTAGTATCTTTTGCAATTGTCTTATTGTATCCGAAGACTTTCCCAGGTGTTCGATCAGCCATCGCTCTTCTGATCAATAGTGAAATTTGGGGATTTGTAACTCCAGCTATCGCCAGGACAGAAGATATCCAGACCGTAGTCTCCAAAATCCAGCCTTCGTATGCTGTGCCGACCAAGATTCTACATCTGTATGACTTTCCGAAGACAACGTGAGTCCCTTCTACTCAATCTTTTCGTTGAGGCCTTAATATACTGTAGCAACGGCAAAACTGATAAGCGGGAATTACAACGGCTTGCAATCGAGTTCTTGCAAGCTCAAAGTGATTCCGACATTCTAGAAGTACCGTCCAAAAAAACATCCTCCATCTCTGCGGCATCTATTCCTTCCGAACCCAGAAACCCACCATCTGCATATGTTTGGGATCGGGGACTGAAGAGAAATAGTCAAGTATCTCTGTCTGCTACCAAGGCTGGAACTGATTGTTTCTCCCCTACGAAAGAAGAATTAGCATGGACTGGATATGAGGATGATGTCATACCGACACAGAAACAAGGAAGACGTGTCCGTTATCTTCGTCACAATATCTTCACCCTATACAGGCGTTTGTTCGGCGTCGTTTTCACGATCAACATGGCTATTTTTATATGGTTATGTTCAGCAGGTGCTGATGCACAGAAAATTGGGGAAATCATTATCGTTAACCTTTTCTGTGCCATCCTTATTCGACAAGACTATGTGATTAATGCAATATTTAATACCTGCTGTGTAATTCCCCGATCGTAAGTTGTCGCTCTTCTATTAGTCACTTTCTCTTCATTTGACTGTAGGTGGCCACTTGGTATCCGTCGCGTGTGTGCTAGTGTCTATCATATAGGCGGTTTACACTCCGGCTTTGCTGTTTCCGGAGTGATCTGGCTCATTTTTTTTGTTGGTCAAGCGACGAAGCAGCTATTGAAGCATGATAAAGTAAGGATTATGAAGAAATTAAGTGTCTATTGATAGTTAAAATCTTCAGGTTTCCGTTCCGACTCTTGTCTTGACATATACAATCCTCTTCTTCCTCATAGGTATTATCCTTCTCGCGTATCCCACTTTCAGATCCAAACAACATAACAAATTTGAAATGGCTCACCGATTCCTTGGTTGGAGCGCGACTGCAATGTTTTGGTGCCAGGTATGACAATATATTATCCGTTGAAAACTAGACTAGAGTAACATGGTCACAGTTCTTATTATTGACAAACGACTATAGAGAGGACAAGAGCATGGGGAAGGCCCTCGTTCATAACCTCTATTTCTGGTTACTTTGTATACTCACTTGTGAGCATGTTCTGACCGTCTTGAAGTTACGCTTGCCTGATCATTTCAGGTTCAATTATTCTACCCTGGATTCGCCTCAGGGAAGTACCCGTTCGAAGTGAAGTGCTTTCGAGGCATGCTGTACGGATTCATTTTGACCACTGCAAGTGAACTGTGTGATTTTCAGTGCTCCCTGCTTATCCCATTAAATATGTTAGGCACTCCGATTCCTGGGAGTTTCATTCGTATATCTGATAATCCTTTATTCGAGTGGCATGGCTTTGCCACAGTGACAAAGCCTGGTAACAAGGGGTTTTCCTTAGTGGTCAGTAGGGCTGGAGATTGGACGGCAAAACAGATTGACAATCCACCGTCAACTGTTTGGATTAGAGGTGCTCCAACATTTGGAGTGCTTCGTATTGTCCCTCTCTTCCGCCGTGTAGTATTCGTTGCAACAGGCTCTGGAATCGGGCCATGTGCGCCTTGTATTCTTGAACAAAGGGTACCTATCAAGCTCTTATGGACGTCACCAAATGTTCGCGAAACGTTCGGCGATGAATTTGTGGATTCCATATTGAAGAAATCGCCAGGAGCTGTCATTTATGGTCAGTCTCCCTGTATCGCTGACCAATATATCTCCACTCATTTCGATAAAAATTTAGATACACGCACTCATGGCAAACCAGACATGGTTAAATTAACGCATCGTTTTGTCAAAGAATTTGAAGCTGAAGCCGTGTGTATCATTTCAAACCAAAAGCTGACAGAGAAGGTGGTATATGGCATGAAGAGTCGAGGTATTCCAGCATATGGAGCGATCTGGGACTCTTGACGATAGGGGGAAATAACCACGTACCAATATGTCTATCCGACTAGCCTGTGTTCACCTCCCGACGAGGCGGCTTCGCTTCTTCGAGTCATTTTTGTTGACTCAACCTATTCTCTCCCAACCTATAACGGTAGCTACACTGTGTGTACTGAGGGTTAAAGTCGTGAATAATTCCTCTCCTAATTCTCATCAGCCTCAACCTTTGCGCAGAACCTTAAGATTGGTGCCAGGTTGAGCCTTCTTATCGTGACATACAAATAAGCCTGAAATACGACCAAGTACAACCAACCTGTCGCTGGTGATTAGTGGACATGGTCAAGGGGCCCTGGCAAACGACTCAACGAACCGATAGTGCTATGGTCATACGTGGGCAAGATCTAATGTCATCGTGTCATGGTTACTGGTACAGGTTGAATGAACATTGGAGTCGAATCCCAGGAGAATACCAACTCGACGTTCTTCTCCAGTTTTGACTCAGTTCTGGCCTCAATTCTGGACACGATTTGTCGAGAAAACCTCAAGACCGAATGGTTGAACATAGTAATGCAAACTAAACCAAGATTTCTACGATTTCCAGCTATGTCGTGCACATGAATATATTTTTTCAAATCAGAAAGAGAAACCTAACGAGAAATGTAAAACAAAACCCAGAAACTGATCCGGACACAAGAGAAGGAGAAAAGAAGAAGAAAACAGGAATAAAGGGGCAGTACTCATGACTCCGTGATAGCACCCCACGTTAAGTGATGTTACTTGACCAAGCGAACGCTCCAGGGTTGTCTGTTAGGAACAGGACAAATGTTTGATCACCATGCGATCACCAGTTTTGTAGATGAACCGATTGCCATCGTTCAGAATGCGAGCTCGGGCTTCTACCCTATTGTGACCACAAGGGCATGTGTGGTTACTTCGAGGAAAGAACCTCCTCCTGAATTCCCCAATCGGAGCGTGATTCAGAATAGCTCTTGTGGCTCCAGCACAGAGCAATACTGAGGAGCCAATACGATTGAGCCATCCCCCTCCTTCAATGTATGATGGTTGGATACACTTCTTGTTAATTCAAAGTTGTAAGAATCAGTGGCCTTTGTTGTGGCCGTGGTGGTGATCCATTGATCAGTGCATGCCTTGCTAAATGTGAATAGATCAAGCTTGAGAGAGAGTTCTTTACTTATATACCGCAACAAGCAAACAGGTGCTAAGACACGGAGGGTGAGTTATATAGTGGTACGCTACTGATTACACCCGAGCTGCAAGGGTTGTCTGCTAAGGTCATTCTGAATCAGGTGTGAATGTTGGAGGTAGAGTAGCTGGGTCTTCTAATGAACCAGGCTTTAGGTTTTCCGACTAGAGATTTTCATGGCACGGCGTCTGCCTCCACACTTCACGCTTGGATACAAGCAGGTTGGAAGTCGAGACGTACTCTTTGATATCTACCTTCCCGAGATTCCATCATTCGAAGGCAATGGAACAGTACCAGTACCTGCCGTTGTCTACTTTCACGGAGGTGGTTTGACTGTGGGGAACAGGGAAAGCTGGTTTCCCTTCTGGCTGCACAGTAGGAGAAAGGCAATTGGTAACGGACTATTGTGAACTCAGATACTCTCCAGGTAGAACAGTAGAGTTGGGCTTCGCTTTTTTGAGCGCAGACTATCAACTCCTTCCTCCAGCAACAGGCCACGATATCGTTTCTGATGTTCAAGATCTGATATCTTTCTTGGGTAAAGAGGATGTCACCTTTCCAACGCTCACAGCAGAAGCGCAGAGGCAGGTCAGCTGCAAGATCAACACTGATGCTTTGGTACTCGCAGGATCCAGTGCTGGCGGTCTATGCGCTTATCTCGGGGCTGGTGCGCATCCAAGACCGAGAGCTTTGCTGTCGTTGTATGGGATGGGTGGTGACTTTCTAGTAAGGGGAAGTATGCAAAGATACTCGATGTTTTCTTATCATTCATATAGACGGCCTACTGGTTGGAATCGAAACGGGATATTTTCATCCCCGGTAGAGAAATCCTAGATCCAAGAAAATTTGAGGATTTCATTTACCCCTCGCATTTGTCAACTATGACAGATTCGCCACTCAAGTACCACCCTGATAATCATCCAACCCCTGGTCTTCCTGCTAACCCCCGAATGTACCTTGCACGGCTGTACTGCCAACTCGGTACTTACCTGGATTACTATACAGGCGAGCACGACCCTAGTCTGAGTCAGACTTTGATGCAGCAGAGACAGGCAGTGCTAGTCACACCCGAGAAATATATTGGCGACGCACAGACAAGGATCATACCGGAGGATTGGGGAGGGCCACTGATTCCGGCACGTCATCAATCCCTCTTTCCTCAGTTGTCTGTCACATCAGAGTGGCCTGAGGTGTTCTTGATCCACGGTGCAGAAGACTATCATGTTCATTGCTATGAATCAGAACACTTGAAGGAACTATTGGAAAAGGTCAAGGTAGAGGTGACACTGAAGGTAATCGAGGGCAAAGGTCACTCATTTGATTATGATCCATTAGCGGAAGAAGAATGCAGTGATCTATTCAAGGAAGTTAGCAAATTTTTGCAGAGAATTTTGAGTGCGACTTCCCATTGATAGATGCTCAGTTGATGCGAGTACTGTTCAGGATCAGTCCAAAAATATGTAACTTGAAGCTGCTGAAGACCTCTGAGTACGACTAAAAAAACATCACTCGAGACCTTTGCTTGATTCTTGTACAGCAGCAAGAACTTCACTATACCTTCTCAGAGTGGAATCACTTAATTGATAATTATGATAGAGAATGAGGCCTGTATCTTTTTTTGTTTTGTAATCAACAATTTATTACATGGTGCTCGATCATAGTCTGTGGCAGCACTATGTAAAGTGTCACAAACTTCATTTGGCCAATAACTCCATGAATACTTGCACAATTCCCACGGTCTAAGATACATCAGAAAGCCCTTAAGAAGACCTTTCGAACGATGCCCAAAATGTATCAAAGTGATCAGTACTCACTGAGATATCAGTTAATCAGTGCCAGACACTGATCGGCAGATATCTCAGGAACTGCCAAACACGGACATTCGCTTCCACATGCACATGGAAGCTCTCTTCAATATGCTTCTGATGACTATAAATAGACCTTAGGGTGATAAGATCCTGTGGAGATACAAGGACCTCAAGGTTTGGCATAATACTGATCTATTACCCATAGATGCACATCAATCCTTGAACACAACAAGGACAGCCCCTTATATGGTTAA